>MDTB01007864.1_pt1 | contig 10319 bp, 7 predicted proteins | sample 811161 | NCBI WGS metagenome assembly MDTB01 (sample SAMN05326650, study PRJNA326480) | marine metagenome | isolation source: seawater | place: Mediterranean Sea | collected 2009
AAAGAGAAGCTGGAAAGCTCCGTTCACAAAACATCAATTCTCATGCGACCAGCATTTGCTGCAGCAAAAAAGGAGTCTCGGAAGATTGTTTTTGCTGAGGGTGAAGATGAAAGAGTACTTCGAGCAGCCTTGGCACTAGTCGAGGAAACCAACGATCGCCCAATTTTGATTGGTCGGCCTCAGGTGGTAGAAAGTAGAATTGAAAAATATGGGTTGCCCCTTGTTAGTGGAGATGATTTCCAATTAGTTAATCCAGAGAATGATAAACGCTTCCGAGATTATTGGGGGTCCTATCATTTTTTGATGGAGCGAAGGGGAGTAACCCCCGATCTAGCGCGATCAGTTATGCGCACTAATACCACAGCGATTGCCTCTATTATGGTCAGTCGGGGTGAGGCTGACAGTCTCGTTTGTGGTTGTGTGGGCCAGTATTTATGGCATTTAAAATATATAGAGAATATTCTAGCAGTTGATGGGTTGTCTCCGGCGGGAGCCTTGTCAATGATGATTTTAGAAACTGGACCTCTTTTTGTCGCCGATACACAGATTTTTGCAGAACCTTCAGCAGAGCAAGTGGCAAATACGGTTGTTGCAGCGGCTAGGCATACGCGGAGATTTGGTATTGAGCCAAAGATCGCACTATGCTCGCACTCTCAATTTGGAAATTTGAATAGTCGCTCTGGCGCTCGAATGCGAGGCGCAATGCAAATTTTAGATGCTGAAGGACGAGATTTTCACTATGATGGAGAAATGCACTCTGACTCTGCGCTTGATCCAAGGTTGCGAAAAAGAATAATGCCTAATTGTCGGTTTGAAGGTATTGCAAACGTATTAATCTTCCCAAATACTGATGCCGCTAGTGGTGTGCGAAATATTTTGAAAATGTGCGCAAATGGTATCGAAGTTGGACCTATTCTAATGGGTATGGGAAATAAAGCACATATAGTTACCTCTTCTATCACTGCTCGTGGTTTATTTAATATCGCCACACTAGCAGGGACGCCGGTGAATGAATATGGTTAAATTGTGCAATTACTGAATAATGTATGATCTAGGAGTGTCTTATGTCTTATGCCAGTGTTTATGAATCATGGAAAACTAATCCAGAGAAATTTTGGTTGGATGTAGCCAAAGCTATTGATTGGAAAGTTTTTCCAAGGACTGGATTAAATAAAACTACTGCTCCATTTTATAATTGGTTTGGAGATGGTTTGGCTAATACGTGTTATAATGCTGTTGATCGACATGTCCTTGCCGGTTTAGGTCAAAAAACGGCAATCATTTATGATAGCCCAGTTACCCATTACAAAGAATATCTTTCCTACAATGATTTGCTTCTAAAAGTTTCAAGACTTGGTGCTGCTCTTATAAAAAAAGGGGTAAAAACAGGAGATCGTGTGATAATATATATGCCGATGATTCCAGAAGCGGTTATTTCAATGTTGGCGTGTGCCCGGATTGGAGCAGTTCATTCTGTTGTGTTTGGGGGTTTTGCTGCAGCTGAGTTGGCAGTAAGAATTGATGATGCTACTCCGAAAGCAATTCTAGCGGGCTCTTGTGGTATTGAGATTGAAAAGATCATTGATTACAAACCGTTACTGGATAATGCAATCGCTATTGCAAAGCATTCACCTGATTTTTGTGTAATTTTACAAAGGCCTCAATGTACGGCTAATTTAGTAAAGGGTCGGGATTATGAATGGGAGTCTTTTCAAGAGAATTCTCTAGCGTCTGAGTGTGTCCCAATTAAAGGTTCGGATCCATTGTATATCTTGTATACTTCTGGGACCACTGGTCAACCTAAGGGCGTTGTAAGGCCTTCCGGTGGTCATATGACGAGTTTGATATGGACCATGAAAAACTTGTATGGGGTTAGTTCTGAAGAAGTATTTTGGGCGGCATCAGATGTAGGCTGGGTTGTGGGACATTCTTATATCTGTTATGCTCCGCTACTAAATGGGAATACAACTGTCCTGTTTGAGGGAAAGCCCGTCGGGACGCCAGATGCGGGAACATTTTGGCGTGTCATTTCTGAGCATTCTGTTTCTTGCCTTTTTACGGCTCCAACTGCTTTTAGAGCTATAAAGCGAGTAGATCCTCGCGGCGATTTCATTAAACGTTATGATTTAAAATGCTTGAAATCACTTTTTCTTGCTGGAGAAAGGGCTGATCCTGATACCGTAAAATGGGCTCAAGAGAAACTAAACGTACCTGTTATTGATCATTGGTGGCAAACAGAAACGGGGTTTGGTATGGTTGGCAATCCGCTGGGGATAGAAAAATTACCCGTAAAAATTGGATCCCCAACTGTTCCATTACCAGGGTATGAAATACATGTTTTAGATGCTTCTGGAAAGGTATTGGGGCCAAACGAGTTAGGATCGATCGCTGTAAAACTGCCCTTACCGCCAGGTGCCCTTCCCACTCTTTGGAATGCAAATGAGAGATTTTTAGAGTGCTACCTTAAAACTTTCCCAGGCTATTATGAAACTGGGGATGCGGGCTTAATTGATGACGATGGCTACGTTTTTATTATGGCCAGAACTGATGATGTGATAAACGTATCAGGACACCGTCTGTCGACTGGAGCTATGGAGGAAGTTTTAGCGAGCCACTCTGATGTAGCAGAATGTGCCGTGGTTGGCATCAATGATGAGTTGAAGGGACAGTTGCCATTGGGATTAATTTGTTTAAATTCCGGTACAAATCGACCATATGAAGAGATAACAAATGAGGCGATCGCGTTGGTCAGGTCGCAAATTGGTCCAGTAGCCGCTTTCAAGTTGGTTGCTGTTATTGACAGACTTCCCAAGACACGATCTGGGAAAATACTGAGAGCCACTATAGCGAAAATTGCTAACGGGGAAGACTTTAAAGTGCCTGCCACTATAGACGATCCCATCATCATCCAAGAGATTGCGCAGGTACTAAAATCGATAGGTTATCCCAAAAAGGAATTACAGTTCAAACTTTAGGGGATTTTTAGATTGTTATTGTAGGAGGTTAAATGCTTTACAATCTTGCATTAGAGGTGTTGGCAAATGCGTACGCTCCGTACTCAAATTTTAAAGTTGGTGTAGCGATTAAGTCTTCAAATAGTAAGTTTTATGTGGGTTGTAATGTTGAAAACGCTGCATATCCGCAGAGTCTTTGTGCTGAATCTGGTGCTATCTCATCCATGGTTGCCGCGGGGTGTAATCTTATTTCTGAAGTGTTAGTGATATCTGAAAGTGATAAACTTATTGTTCCCTGCGGAGGTTGCCGACAAAAATTACTTGAATTTTCAAATAAAGACACGAAGGTTCACCTTGCCTCCATCTCAAGAGTCGAGAAGACTTTGTCAATTAACGATTTATTGCCTTTTTCGTTTAATAATACTTTTCTTAATGATTTAAGTGATTAAAGATCTTTAATAACGGTTGTAGACTTTCGTTAATTATCGGAGAACCGAAAAATGTTGGCTCAGGAAATTATTAAAAGAAAACGCGACGGCGAGGAACTCGCAAATGAAGAAATAGCGTGGTTTATTTCTGAGATAGTGAAAGATGGAATATCGGACAGCCAAATAGCTGCGTTTGCGATGGCAACTTTTCTTAAAGGAATGAGTATCGCCGAACGAATTAGTCTTACGGAATCGATGTGCAATAGTGGTAGGAGGCTAACTTGGGATGTGTCAGGACCAGTGATTGATAAGCATTCTACTGGAGGAGTTGGTGATTGTGTTTCACTTTTATTAGCTCCTTCTTTGGTTGCTTGTGGCGGGTTTGTTCCAATGGTTTCGGGTCGCGGGCTGGGACATACTGGCGGAACTTTGGACAAGCTCGACTCAATCCCTGGTTATAATACCACGCCTGATTTAGAACTTTTTCAAAATACTGTTGCAACTGCTGGTTGTGCTATCGCTGGACAAACTCAAGAAATTGCTCCGGCTGATAAAAGATTATACTCTGTCCGAGATGTTACGGCCACGATTGATTCTATTGACCTCATTACTTCATCAATATTATCAAAAAAACTTTCTGCTGGGTTAGATGCGTTAATTCTTGATATCAAATGTGGTAATGGAGCGTTTATGATTTCTAGAAAAAAAGCCAAGGATCTAGCAAAATCCTTACTAGGGGTTGGAAACGGTCTTGGTGTCAAAACTAATGCGATCCTAACTGATATGAATGAACCCTTATCTTCTAGCGTTGGCAATTCTCTTGAGGTGCTTAAAGTTGTTAATATTTTGAAGGGAAATGCAAAAGAGGATAGGCTTTTAGAAGTTGTATGCGCACTAGGCGGAACTATACTGTCGGAAGTTGGTTTGGCGAATAACTATAGCGACGGGTTTGATCAGATTAGAAAAACTTTTTGCAAAGGACAATCGGCAGAAATTTTTGAGAAAATGGTTTTTAGCTTAGGAGGTAGTTCTAATTTTTTAAGCGAAGTTAATGGTCAGCTTCCAAAAGCCCCATTTGTTGAAGATGTTCATATAGTGTCAGAGGGTTACGTGACAAAAGTAGATACTAGAGCAGTAGGATTGGGATTACTCGCTCTTGGTGGGGCGCGTCGTCGGTCTGATGACAGAATTGATTATGCAGTAGGATTTGAAAATCTGGTTGCTTTGGAGGATTGGGTAGATAGTCAGGTACCACTAACTCGAATTCATGCACGGGATGAGAAATCCTTGGAAGTAGCAAAATCAATCATAGAAAAAGCCTATAGGATTGGCGAACGAAAGATGACCCGAAAGAATCCGACTATTATTGAGCAAATAAGTAATGGGTAAGGCTATTCTTATGGTTCTTGACTCGTTAGGCATCGGAGGGGCTCCTGATGCAACTAAATTTGGCGATCATGGAGCCAATACATTGGGTAACATTATTAAGGCATGTGATGGAGGAAAAGCCAATGTAGGACGTAAGGGTCCACTAAGAATTCCAAATCTGGAAGCACTGGGTATAATTCACTCTCTTGAGCTTTCAGTAGGTACCGTCTCATTTGACTCAAATGCTCATATAAAAGCTTCTTATGGTGTGGCTACTTCTTATTCAAATGGAAAAGATACACCTTCTGGACATTGGGAATTAGTGAGTGCTCCAATAAAGTTAAATTGGCTTCATTTTAAAAAGGAGATACCAGTATTTCCGAAGGAGTCGATTGGAGATATAATAAAGAGAACAAAAATCCCAGGTATCTTGGGGAATTGTCACGCCTCTGGTCCAGAAATTATCGATAAATTTGGTGAGGAGCATTTAAGAAGTGGAAAGCCAATTTTTTATACCTCTGCTGACAGTGTGGTGCAGATTGCAGCGCATGAGGAATTTTTTGGATTAAAGTCCTTAATGCAATTATGCGATGAAGCCTGCTTAATATTTCATCCTATGAAAGTTTGCCGAGTTATTGCACGGCCTTTTTTGGGAAATAAGAAAGGAAACTTTTTTCGAACTGGAAATCGCAAGGATTTTTCAATTGATCCAATTCATGAGACAGTATGTGATCGAGTGGTCAAAAGGGGAGGAGTTTGTTGGGGTATTGGTAAAATTGGTGATATTTTCAATCATCGTTCGATAACCACATTTTCATCTGGAGTCAGAGACGCAAAACTTTTCGAAAAACTCGTTGAGGTCATAGATGTCGCTAGCGATGGTGATTTGATTTTTGCCAACTTTGTTGAATTTGACTCTCTTTATGGGCATCGTCGTGATGTCAGCGGTTATGCTTCTGCACTAGAAAAATTCGATAGCAAATTACCCTTGCTCATAAGCAAATTAAAAAAAGATGATCTGTTGATTGTCACGGCCGATCATGGGAATGATCCAACGTATCCTGGGACAGACCATACCCGAGAGCGAGTTCCTTTGTTGGTAAGAAATGAGGCAAAACGACAAAAAAAATATGGAATTATGCGTTTTTCTGATATTGGGGATTTGATCGCCGATCATCTTCATTTATCCGACATTGCTAAGAAATGACCTATGATAATTTGGTTCAAATAGGGTTGGTTGCGAGGTGTGAAGTCCTTTTGATTTTTTACTTCAATAGTTGTAAGAATAAAATCAAAAGCTAATTGTTCTAAAAATCGCAAATTTATAATTCAAGGACGAACTATGAAAAATTTAACCATTGTCGATCACCCTCTTATTCAACACAAATTAACGGAACTTAGGAAAGTATCAACACCCACAAATCATTTTAGAAAACTGCTTCGAGAGATTAGTTTACTCTTAGCATATGAAATTACAAGATCAATGCCAATGACGATGCAATCGATTGATACTCCTCTAGAGAAAATGAGTTCACCAACTTTAAGTGGAAAAAAACTGGCGCTTATTTCGATCCTCCGGGCTGGTAACGGCCTATTGGATGGGGTATTAGATCTTATTCCTTCTGCGCGGGTGGGCTTCGTCGGTTTATATAGAAATGAGAAAACTTTAAAGCCAGTTCAATATTATTTTAAGGTACCAAGTGATTTAAAGAATAGAATTGTTATCTGCGTCGACCCTATGTTAGCAACAGGAAATTCAGCAGTGGAGGCTATTGAGCTTTTGAAGAAGTCAGGTGCAAAAAATATTCGGTTCCTTTGCCTTTTAGCAGCGCCAGAAGGGGTCAAGAATTTGTTAGAAAGCCATCCAGACGTACCAATCGTTACGGCAGCTCTTGATAAGAAGCTAAATGAAATTGGTTATATCTTACCTGGGCTTGGTGATGCAGGCGATAGGATGTACGGTACCAAATAAAAATATATCCAGTTTTATAGTTCCAAATTTTTTTAAAAAATAACAATCTTCTGGTGCACAATATTTAAATTTTTCAACCAGGTAGGCGAAGTATTTCTTGCTTGTTTCCGTTGGCCAATTCTATTTTATCTTCGTAGATTGTTAAAACTTTCCAACCGGAAAAACGATCTCCGACACGCACTTTTATAATTCTTCCAGAGGATAAACGAATAAGAGCGATTGCATCTTCTTTTGTTCCAAAAACACCAATTAAATTGGTTCGGTTTAACTCCATTATGTTAGCAATTGTTGCATTGTTTACGATGGAGGCTCGTCGAGGAAAAGATGGTTTTCGTGTTGCTTTGGCGATAATTTTTACGTCACTTGCCTTTAGTTGAGTTAAGTTTTGCACTGACTGCGGGCGTGCAATTGGATTTTGACTTAGCGTTACAGCGCCAGAGGACAATGTTGGTTCAACTAATACATTTATTTTGGAGATTAAATCGGGTCTAAAAATGGGTTCATATTGTTTTGACAACAAAATTTCACTTGGAGTTAATTGTCTGAAACCAAATTTTACAAGGTTTTGATAATTTTGGTCTTCGAGAAGCTTATCTTCTTTTAATAAAATTTGGGGTGGTCCTAACTTTAGACTGCTGTTTTTTTGAAATGAGGTATGCTGTATCGACTCTTTCGCTAGCTTGGCTGCAAATTCTGCCTCAATATTGTGAGGTTGGGCTAAAAATTTACGCTTAATTTTGTCTAATACTGATAATTCAGGTTTCCCTAACATCCGGGGATTTTTTATGAATTCGGTTTCGTGATGGTTAGGAGACTGAAGATTGTGCAATTTCTTTATGCTGGCCTCTTTTTCATCGCTATCAAAATCGGTTTGAACAGATTTGAGATAATCGGTTTGAATCGAGGATTTTAAGTCTCGCAATTTCGTATATTGATTAAGTAGCGGAAATTGCACTAAATAATTTGGTAAATAAATAAAAATGCTGGATAAATTTGATACGGGCGGTTGTGACAATAAATCTTTCGTTTTTAACTCAAGGTTACTGAAAAAATTTATTTTCGGGTAATCTTCAGATAGTTGATCTGAGATTCTTAGTGAGTTAATTTTAGGTTGATTTAATGCATTTTCTGAGAAAATTGTTTCCCCAATAAATTTTTTACTTGGTATTTTAGGTAATTCTAGCCCTTTGCTATGCTCAATGCTTGTAGGTAAAGCTGGAGATATCGAAAAATCATAGTTTTTACCTTTTTTGTAAGAATTTGAGATTTTAGCTGGAACATCGGCATGGGGAATATGCTTAATCCGATGGGGTGTTTCTGGAGGTACGAAAGGTTGAAAAAAGAAAATGAAAGCAAAAGAAACTAATGCGCACGTCGTGAGTATCGTACCAATAGTAGTCAAATTTTTGCTTTTTAAGATTGGTTGTGCTGTTACAGTAGCGTCGTTAAAAATTGGAGGCTCTAAAAAGCCGCTCATTGGGTTTGAGGCCATAAATCGATTTACAGTGAAACCAGCATTATTTAAAAAATCCCTAGTTTCGTGTAAAGTTTTTGAAGTCACGGCGGCGACTGGTTGTGTCCGAGGGCTTGTCCGAGATCCTATCGCAACGTTAATCTCATTTTCGCTTAATTCACATGTATCGGCAATTAATTTTGTGGCATCGTCAACTGATATTGGCTCATCGGAGGCAGTGATATTTAAGTTTTGAACGAGAATCAGTTCGTCAGGAAGCATTACATCAATTAAAGGCTTTTGGTTACTCAGGGCATAAACTTGTTTTTGAAGCAAATTTAGATTATGATTGATATCATTATTGTTCGGGTCAGCTGATCCAATTTCTTCAAATTGACCACCATCGCCTTTCAGGAGTAGTTGAATTGTTTCTCTTGAGAGTTTGAGACTAAATCGGGTTTGTTGTTGCCGCATAAGATTATGATATTTTCTTTTTTAGTCGTTTAAGTTTATCGCCAATAAGTTACACTTAATTTTTTGCTACCGTAATTTTTTCTCAGAGCATTAAGTTAGTGCGAGTGCTGGTGGAATCGGTTTCTCATTAATAACAAATAATAGTTAGGTTAATGAATTCTTGCAATATTTGTGAAAATCGTGCAAAAAATTACATTTTTTAAATTCCATTCCAGACTTTTAATTGATTTCTAGTTATAAAAAGTGAGACTGCAGCTGCATTAGATACGTTGAGTGAGGCAAATTCTTCAAAACTAGGTATATGAAAAATATCATCACAATTTTTCAGGGTCAGCTCTCGTAGTCCTGGTCCTTCAGATCCAACAATTAAAGCGATCGAACTTCGTGGTACTTTCTGAAGTCCAGATACAATATCAAGGCTACCAGCGCGATCCAGACCTATGCAGAAATATCCCATTTTCTTCAAGCTTACAATCGCACGTGCAAGGTTAGTAAATCTTAAATAGGGCTGTCGCTCCAGTGCTCCTGATGCTGCCTTTGCTAATGCACCAGTTTCTGGAGCGCTGTACCTGGATGGACTAGCCACGGCTGTAGCACCAAACACTTCTGCGGAGCGTAAGATTGCACCTACATTTTGGGGGTCAGAAACTCTGTCAAGGAGTAGTACTAATTTGTTTTCATCATTAGTGACGCACACGTCTGGCAGAGAACCCCAAAATAGCTTATCCACTTCCAAGGCGACACCTTGGTGAACAGCATCTTTTTTAAGTAGAGGAATGAATTTTCGTGGTTCAATTAGTTCGACGGTCACCGAAGATTTTAAAATTTCACTCTCCATTTTTTTAAAAGCGTTGGGAGTTATCATTAACTTATGTTTAATTCTTTTCTGATTCTCTAGTGCGGCTCGAACAGCATGAATTCCATAAAGCCATATTTTACCGTCGATCTCTCGAAAACCATCTTTTTCTTTGATTTCTGGCCACTTGGCATTGTTACGTTTGGGCAAGGTATTTCTCTCAGGTTTGGAGTGTTCGCATTGATATTAACGAGAATAGCATATTATCTTGTGAAAGCCGACCTTTTGGAGATTACAGTGAAAAATTAGTTTGGCGAAGTTTTTTTAAATCTAAATATTTCTACCTTAATAAATTTAAATTCAGAAGAACAACAATTTATTAAGCGACAATAAATGCGTTTACTTTGCTTTAATTTAAATTTTACTTCTTTTTTATAAGACGATTCTCATTAATAATTTTTAGATTACTTTTTGATTGGTTTGTAGATCATTCTTTTAATCCGATCATGTTGGTCCTATCAATTTTACCAAGCTCACAAACTCAGAGATTAGAGCATCAGGGTGGCCTTAGTGCTCATGAACTAATTATATTTTGCTACTTCACCTGTGGTTTTATCGTGCACATGAAATCTTCCTCTGGACATAAACAACAGAGTGTGATTAAAAAAATCTGTGAAAAGTCAAGCATAGTTGGTCCCGAATAAAAAATGTGGTTGGGGAAATCGGATAGAGTTTAAGAAAAATATTAATTTTAAAGTTGATAGAGTTTTACAATGTATTTTGTTAACTTGGAGGGGTGGCAGAGCGGTCAAATGCAACGGACTGTAACTCCGTCGGGGAAACCCTACATAGGTTCGAATCCTATCCCCTCCAC
>MDTB01021486.1_pt1 | contig 10319 bp, 10 predicted proteins | sample 811161 | NCBI WGS metagenome assembly MDTB01 (sample SAMN05326650, study PRJNA326480) | marine metagenome | isolation source: seawater | place: Mediterranean Sea | collected 2009
AACAAAAAATAAAGTTTAAAAAAAATAAAGTGAAAAAAACTGTAATCGGTATAATTGGAACAGGTAAAATTGCACAAGAATACGTAAATATTTTTAAGAAGTTAAAGGTTGATGTTAAAATAATATGCGCGAGAAAGCCAAAGAAATTATTTAAATTTTGTAAAAAAAACAACATACTTAACTACACTTTTAAAATTGAAAATTTACTTGAAGAAAAATTAAATGGCATCATAGTTTGTGTATCTCCAGAATCTTCTTTAATGGTTGCTAAAAAATTATCAAAGTTTCGTGGCAAAATATTATTTGAGAAACCTGTAGGATTAAATTTAGAACAAACAGAAAAAATATATAAAATATTTAAAAAAAAAAAAAATATGTTTGTTGCTTTAAATAGAAGATTTTATCAATCTATTCTTTATTCAAAAAAACTTTTACAAAATTCTAAGGAAAAAAAATTTATAAGCATTTATGATCAGGAAAATACATTTGCTGCAAGGAAAAATGGTCATCATAAATCAACAATAAAAAACTGGATGTATGCAAATTCAGTTCATTTAGTAGATCTAATTAAATTTTTTATTAATTCAAAAATAATTAAAATTAATAAAAAAAAAACTGGAAATAAAAATTCATCAATATTTGAAACAAATATAAAATTTAAAAATGGAGATATTGTTGATTTTAAATCATTTTGGAATAGGCCAGCACCATGGAAAATAAATATTTCAACTAAGAGTATGTTTATTGAGTTAATGCCGATAGAAAATGTAAGTTATAGAACTACTAAAAAGATTGTAAATGTTAAAGACGTAAAATTTAACAAAAAAGATATAAACTATAAACCAGGATTTTTCATGCAATCCGAGCACTTTTTGAAAGAATTAAAAAATAAAAAAAATAATTTAGTTGATTTAAAGCAATACCACCAAACAGTCTTGTTAATTAAGAAGATTTTTTTTAATTAATAGCTGTAAATTTTCAATTTTTTTATATAAATAATAATAAATTTAATTAAATAAATTTATTAAATTATAAATTTTCATAAAATGAAAGTATAAACATGGCAAAAAAATTTCAATTTCCTTTAATGAAAAATAATATTATTAAAAGTGATATTAAAAAAGTTATTAGTTTCTTAAAAAAAAATAGTATTTTAACACAAAACAAAGAGGTCTTAAAATTTGAGAAAATGTGGTCTAAATGGTTAGGTGTAAATTATAGTGTATTTGTAAACTCTGGATCATCAGCCAATCTTCTATCTATTCAACTATTAAAAATTAAGTATCCTCAAGGAGGGGAAGTAATTGTTCCCCCATTAACCTGGTCATCAGATGTGTCATCAATAATTCATTGTGGTTTTAAGCCAGTATTTGCTGATATTGATCTAGAAACCTTGGGAATGAATACGGATAAAATAATTTCAAAAATTACTAAAAATACTAGAGCTGTATTTTTAAGTTATATTCAAGGCTTCAATTGTCTGTCTGATAAATTGATAAAATATTTAGCAAAAAAAAAAATTTATTTAATAGAGGATGTTTGTGAGTCACATGGCGCAAAACACAAAAATAAAAAACTAGGAACTTTTGGCTGGACATCTAATTTCTCATTTTATTACGCACATCACATGAGTACAATAGAAGGTGGAATGATATGTACTAATAATAAAAAAACTTATTATGATTTATTAATGTTAAGATCTCATGGAATGATAAGAGAGGTTAAGGATACTAATTTTCAAAAATTAATGAAAAAAAAATATAAAGACTTAAATTCAAAATTTATATTTTATCATTCTGCATATAATGTAAGAAATACTGAAATTGGAGCCATCATAGGACAATCTCAATTAAAAAGAATAAATTTAAATATTAAGAAAAGAAATTCAAATCTATTATTTTTTTTAAAGAATTTAGATAAAAACAAATACTTTGTTGATTTTAATGTTATTGGTCAGAGTAATTATGCATTAAATTTAGTTCTTAAAAAAGCTGATAAGCTATATATGAATAAACTTATGCTCACTCTTGATAAATATGGTATTGAATATAGATTAGGTTCTGCTGGTGGAGGTAATCAACTAAGACAACCCTACCTAAAAAATTTAGTTTCAAAAACACAAGCTAAAAAGTACAAAAATACTGAGCATATTCATTTTTATGGTCTTTATATTGGAAATCACCCAAATTTATCAAAAAAAGAAATATTGTTTATTACCAAAGTCTTAAATGAGAATGTAAAATGAAAAATGTTCTTATTACGGGTTCAGCAGGTTATGTAGGTAAAAATTTAAAAAAATTTATCAATCAGAAAAATACAAATTATAAGTTTTTTTATACAGATATTCATAATCTTAATTTTTTAGATAGACATAAAGTTAAACAGTTTTTAAAAAGTAAAAAAATACACACTATAATTCATCTTGGTGTATTGCAAAACGTGAGTGAAAGTTTTGATAAACCATCTAAATATATAAATACTAATATAATTGGCACATCAAATCTTCTAGAATTTGCAACGATGTTTAAAGTAAAAAGATTTATATTTTTATCGTCAATAACTGTGCATGGTTCAAATAATGAAACTGTTAATGAAGAAAGTTCTATAAATCCAAATCATGTTTATGGAGCAACCAAAGCTGGTTGTGAGGCACTGATTAAATCATTCTCAAATAGATATAATTTAGAATATTTCATACTTAGACCAAATCTAATTATTGGTAATAATAAAAATATGAATCAAAACTTCTTTGACTATATGTTTAAAGAAATAAAAAATGAAAATACATATACACTATTTGGAGATGGAAAACATAAAAGAGATTGGATACATGTTTTAGATGTATGTTCTGCTATAATTTTGTTGTTAAAAAACAAAAAGTGCAAAAATTTAACTTTTGCATTGGGTAATAATAAATATTCTTTTTTATCAGTTGCAAAAAAAATAGCTAAGAAATTCCCAAAATCTAAACCAATTTTTAAAAAGGCAAACAATCAGACGTTTTCTCTAACTTGTTCATCTTCAAAAATTAAATCCAAAATAGGATGGCAGCCTAAATTTAATATGGAAAAAATTGTAAATGAATATTATGAAAGATATAAATAAGTTAGTAGTTATTACTGGATCCTCAAAAGGTATTGGTAATTATTTTTCTAAAATGTTACTAAAAAATGGTTATGAGGTTATTGGAATTTCGAGGACTAGCCCTAAATTTACAAATAAAAACTACAAACATGTTTTTTGTGATTTATCTGACTTGCAAATGACAAAAAAAAAAACTCTTTTTTTAAAAAAAAAAAAAATTTATACTTTAATTCACTGCGCTGGAGTTCATGGGCCAATCAATAAATTCGAAAAAATCAATATAAATAGCTGGATTAATTCTTTTAATATTAATTTGTTTTCTATAGCCATAATTTTAAGAAATACTATGAAATCTTTTGTAAAAAAAAAAACGAGTGTTATTTTCTTAGCAGGTGGAGGCTCAACAACCGGAATGAAAAATTTTTCTGCCTACAGTCTTGCAAAAACTTCCATAGTCAGATTTTGTGAAAATCTTAGTATTGAATATGAAAACAAATATAAGTTTTATTGCATATCACCAGGAGCAATAAAAACCAATCTTTTGAAAAATGCAATTAAACATGGTGATAAGGTTCCTTTAAAAAAAATAATAGACATTAATTTGCCTTGGCAATTATGTAATTTTTTGATTAATAATACTAAATTCAATTTATCTGGAAGACAAATACACTCAAAAGATAGTTATTACAGCTGGAAGATTGAAGAGTTAAATAAAGACATTTTTAAACTTAGGAGGGTTGTTTAGTAAAATGAAAAATATTTTAGTAACGGGGGGTGCTGGTTATATTGGTTCTATGTTGGTTCCAGAACTTTTAAAAGAAGGATATAAAATTACCGTCATAGATAACTTTATGTTTAAGCAAGTAAGTTTGAATAACTTATGCACTATTAAAAATTTTGATATAATTAACGGAGATATACGTAACAAGAGTTTAATGAAAAAATTAGTGGATAAACATGATGTTATTATTCCACTAGCTGCAATCGTTGGTGCGCCATTATGTAATAAAGATCCATATAATGCTCAAAGCATAAATTATGATGCCATTAAAGATATGTTCACCTATGTTTCAAATAATCAATACATTATAATGCCAACTACAAACAGCGCATATGGGACAGGTGATAAAAATAATTTTTGTAATGAGGAGTCGCCGCTGAGACCGATATCTAAATATGCAAAAGATAAAGTAGAAATTGAAAAAGATTTAATGTCAAGAGAAAACTCTATTAGTTATAGATTAGCAACAGTTTTTGGAATGTCTCCAAGAATGAGAATTGATCTTCTAGTGAATGATTTTACTTATAGAGCATATCATGACTCCTCATTAATTATTTTTGAAGGTCATTTTAAGAGAAATTATATTCATGTTAGAGATGTAGTAAAAGCTTTTATACATGCTTTAAATAATTTAGATAAAATGAAATCTGAAATTTATAATGTTGGATTAAGCCAAGCAAACTTATCGAAAAAAGAATTGTGTGAAGAAATAAAAAAACAGATTCCAAATTTTACTTATGTAGAGGAAAAAATAAAAAAAGATCCAGATCAACGAAACTATATTGTTTCTAACGAAAAAATTGAAAGTACAGGTTTTTTACCTAAGTTCTCTTTATCAGATGGTATTCATGAATTGATTAAAGGATATTCTATGATAAAAAATCAAAATTTTGGAAATTTCTAAAATGTCTTTTTGCTGTAGAGTTTGTGGCTCCAAAAATATAAAGCAAGTCTTAGATCTTGGTTTACAACCATGGGGTAATGATTTTATTAAAATTAAACAAAATAAAAAAAGTGAGTTATATCCTCTAAATTTTGTGATTTGTAAAGATTGCATGACTAGTCAAATAGACTTCACGATTCCAAAAGAAAAAATGTTTGTAGAACATTCATATATGTCAGGTACAACCAAAACATTAAGAAATCATTTTCAAAAAATTGGTGAGGATATTACTAGTTTGTATAAATTTAAGAATGATGATTTTATTTTAGATATCGGAGGTAACGATGGTACATTTTTAGAGTATTTTAAAAATAAAAACATAAAAGTTCTTAATGTTGACTCTGGTGTTGAACAAGCTAAAGAGTCTAACAAAAAAGGAATAGAGTGTATTGCTAAATTTTTTGATGAGAAACTGTCTTATCAAATAGCTAATAAATATGGAAAAGCAAAAATTATACATGGATCAGGAATTTTTTTCCATTTAGAGGAATTAAAAAGTGTTTTTAAAGGTATAAAAAATTTATTAGCAGAAGATGGAATATTAGTTGCAGAATTTATATATTTGCCAGGTATGATTAAAAATCTAGCATTCGATCAAATTTATCATGAACATCTATTATATTATTCATTACATTCTTTTCAAAAACTACTTGATCAATTTCAACTAAAGATAAATATTGCAGACTTATTTCCTATTCATGGCGGCAGTTGTGTCGCTCACATTAGTCATAAAAATAATGAGGATTTAGAAATTAGTACAAAAAAACTATTTGATGATGAGAAAAATGATGGGTTTTTAGAATTAAAAGTTTACGAGGAATTTGCAAAAAAGGTAAGTAAATCTAAAATTGAAATGACCAATTTAATTAATAAGCTTAAAAATGATAATAAAAAAATTTATGCGTTGGGCGCACCAGTAAAAGGAACAACATTGCTACATTATATGGAATTAGATGAAAAAATATTAGAATGTGCAGTGGAAATTAACAAACATAAATTTAATACTTATTATCCAGGAACAAAAATTCCTGTCTTAAACCAAGCTGAAGTTGAAGACCCAGATTACTATTTGTTTTTATCATGGAATTTTAAGAATGAAATAATATCAAAAATGTCAAATTATGTTGAAAAGGGAGGTAAGTTTATTATACCATTTCCAAAAGTTGAAGTGATCTAAATTGAAAAATATGAATATAATTAAAAATAAAGTAATTTTTTTGACTGGAGGCACAGGATCATTTGGAAGAGCTTTTACAAAAAAAATCTTATCTTTAAACCCAAAAAAATTAATCATTTTTTCTAGAGATGAGTCTAAACAATGGGATATGAGAAATGAATATAATAATATTTCAAAACTAGAATTTGTGATAGGAGATATTAGGGATGAGGCTAGAATTAATACAGTATTAAGCAACGATATAGATTATGTTGTGCATGCTGCAGCTACAAAAATAGTTCCTACTGCTGAAACAAACCCTGAGGAGTGTGTAAAAACTAATATTATTGGAACGTCAAATTTAATACATGCTTGTAAATCAAAAAAAATAAAAAAAATATTAGGATTGTCAACTGATAAAGCTTGTAATCCTATAAATTTGTATGGAGCTACAAAATTAGCTGCAGACAAATTATTTCTTTCTGCGAATAAATATGACAAAAAAGATAACAGTAAATTTTCAGTTGTTAGATATGGAAATGTAATTGGATCAAGAGGCTCAGTTATCCCTTTTTTTAAAAAAATAAATAAAGAAAAAGGATATATACCAATAACAGATAAAAAAATGACCAGGTTTATAATCTCTTTAAATGAAGCAGTTAAGTTTGTATTGTTGGCATTAGAAAAAATGCAAGGTGGCGAAATTTTTATAAAAAAAATCCCATCAATGAATATATTGGATATTGCTAAAGCTATTAATCCTAAGCCTAAATTAAAATATATAGGAATTAGACCTGGAGAAAAATTACACGAGCAAATGATTAGTGAGGATGATGCAGTGGAAACATATGAATTTAAAAACTTTTTTAAAATAATTTCTCCAGCTTTACCAATTACTAAAAAAAATAAAGTTATAAAAGGGTCAAAAAAAGTAAGTGAAAAATTCTCTTACAAGTCAAACTCAAATAAAAATTGGCTAAACTCAAAAGAGTTAAAAAATTGGATTAAAAAAAACCCTTATTACTTTTAAATTGAAGAAATTACTCTTAACTGGTGCTGCAGGTTTATTTGGATATAATTTTTATCTGAACAATAAAAGATTTAATTTAATACCAATCGAAAATAAAAAAAAAATAAATCTTAAAAATAAAATAAAATTAGACTTACTTAAAAAAAACAAGTTAAAGAAAACTATTTTAAATTTAAAACCTGATATTATTGTGCATGCTGCAGCATTAACTAATATAGAAAAATGTGAGTCAAATAAGAAATTAGCAAAACATATAAATTTTGAAGTAACAAAAAATATTGTGGAATGTTCTAAAAAATTAAATTGTAAGTTAGTATTTATTTCAACCGATCATTTATTCAGAAAAAAAAAAAACTACTTTAAAGAAAGTGATTTAACAAATCCTTTAAACTTTTATGCTATAACAAAAAAAAAGTCTGAAGAAATAATTATTAATAATTTGCGTAATTTCCTTATAATAAGAACTAATTTTTTTGGTTGGGGTCCTAAATATAGAAAATCATTTTCAGACATTATTATTGAAAATCTTGAAAAAAATAAAAAAATAGAATTGTTTAATGATGTTTACTTTAATCCAGTAAATGTAAGATATTTATGCATAGTAATTAATAAATTAATTCAAAAAAATTCAACAGGGATATTTAATGTTACATCTAATAAAGCTATATCTAAGTATAGATTTGGAATACTTTTATGTAAGGAATTCAATTTTGATAAAAAATTGATAAAATCAATTAAATTAGTAGATAAAAAAATTACAAAAAGGCCAAATTTTATGAGTCTTTCAAATAAAAAATTGATCAGAACTTTAAAAATTTCAACAAATGAATTAAGCATTATTAAACAAATAAATAAACTAAAATTAAAAAAAGAAAATTTAAATAAACTATAATTATGAAAAATCTTATTGTAGTAGGATCAGGTGGCCACGCAGTTTCTTGTATTGATGTTATAGAGAGTACTAAAAAATACAAAATTATTGGTTTATTGTGTGACAATAAAAAAGTTGGGGAAAAAGTTTTAGGTTACAAAATTATTGGAAGATTAAATGAATTAAAAAAATTTAGAAAGAAATCAAGTTATATATTTATTGCAATTGGTCAAATAAAATCTCCAAAAATAAGAATAAAAATTTTTAACGCATGTAAAAAACTGAATTTTATTTTACCAAATATAATTTCAAAAAAAGCAATAGTTTCTTCAAACTCTAAAATAGGTGATGGAACAATTATACATCACTCAGCTATAATAAATGCAAATAGTAAAGTAGGAAATAATTGTATTATAAATTCAAAATCTCTAATTGAGCATGATGTTTCAATTGGTGATAATTGTCATATTTCAACTAATGCTACTATAAATGGAAGTTGTATAATTAAAAAAAATACTTTTGTTGGTAGTTCAGCAGTATTAAGTAATAATATTTCAATTACTAAAAAAAAATTTATTAAATTAGGTTCTATAGTTAAAAAATCAATTTAATTTATGAAAAAAAGAAAAATCCTTATTATAGGTCTTGGAAAAATAGGTTTAAATCATCTTAAAGCAGCTAAGAAATTTCAAAAAAAAATAAATATTTATGTGTTTGACAAAAAAAAAATCGAAAAAAAAGTTTTGAAAAACAAAAATATTCAAGTACTACATAGCTTAAAAAATCAAAATATATACGATCTAGCAATAATCTCAACTAATTCTGAGGAAAGATTTAAAGTGTTTTTAAACTTAGTAAAAAATAATACAGTTAAAAATATTCTGTTTGAAAAGTTTGTTTATTTTCAAAAAAGCGAATTTAAAAAAACAATAGCAATAATTAAAAAAAATAAAATCAATGCTTGGGTTAACTGTATCAGAAGAGAAATATTAATATTTCAAAAACTTAAAAAAAAATTGTTTGGAAAATTTGAATTAATTTTTCAGTATAAAAATTGGGGTATGGCTTGTAACTCAATTCATTTTGTAGATTTATTTAGTTTTTTATCAGGTTCCTCAAAAATTAAAATAATGGAAACTAAACTAGATAATAAAATATATAGGTCTAAAAGAAAAGGATATATGGAATTTAAGGGATCAATTAAAATTAAGGCAAAAAATAGTAGTTTATTATTCGAAGATAATAATATTAATAATAGTAAAATTTTTAAAGTAATATCAAAAAATAAAATTTTTTCTTTTAACAAAAAAGAAAATATTCTTAACGAGACACAGATTAACACTAATCATGTAAAAAAATATAAATGTGAGCAACCAAAAGTAAGCCTAATAAGTTATAAAATAATAGATAAAATTTTAAATAATAAAAAAATTAAACTTACAAAACTCAACGAGTCATTAATTCATCATAATATATTAATTGATATATTTTCTGGACATTTAAAAAAAAATTATCATAAAAAAAAATTAAAAATTACTTAAATAAAAAATGTTAAAAAAAAGAATAATAGCTAAATTAGAAATAAAAGGTCCAAACTTAGTAAAGGGAATAAATCTGGAAGGATTAAGAGTTTTAGGCAAGCCAGAATATTTTTCAGAAAATTATTATAGAAATGGTATTGATGAATTATTGTATCAAGATGTTGTTGCTTCACTTTATGGAAAAAATGCACTTTATGAAACAATTTCAAGAACTGCTAAAGAAATATTTATCCCACTTACAGTGGGAGGTGGGATAAGAAACATAAAAGATATTTACAAAATTTTGAAAGCAGGCGCAGATAAAGTGTCTATAAATTCAAAAACATTTACTAGCCCCAGTATTATAAATGATGCTGTAAAAATTTTCGGTAAGTCCACTATTGTAAGTAACGTAGAGCTCCTAAAAAAAAAACGGACAATATTATTGTTATTATAATAATGGAAGAACACCGACTAATTACTTAGCATATGATTGGATTCTAAAACTACAAAAACTTGGTGTTGGAGAAATTATTTTAACTTTCATTGATTTTGATGGTACTGGGAAAGGTTTTGATATTAATTTTGTAAAGAAAATTAAAAAAAAACTGTCAATTCCATTAGTAATAAGTGGAGGTGCAGGTAGCACAAAACATGTTTCTGATTTATTCAGAGAAACAAAAGTTTCTGGCGTAGCCTTAGCATCTCTTTTGCACTATAACTTAATACAAGGAAAAAAAATTTCCCGAAAAGAATATAATGAGGAGGGTAATATTGAGTTTATGATGACAAAAAATTACAGTGTTAAAAAATTTGAAGTAAAAACTATTAAAAATATATTAAAAAAATTAAATAAGATTTAATGGTCAAAGTCTCAATAATTGACTCAGGAACAAGTAATTTATTTAGTATCAAAAATGCTATAAGTAAAGTT
>MDTB01230423.1_pt1 | contig 10319 bp, 8 predicted proteins | sample 811161 | NCBI WGS metagenome assembly MDTB01 (sample SAMN05326650, study PRJNA326480) | marine metagenome | isolation source: seawater | place: Mediterranean Sea | collected 2009
AATAATATTTTTTTATTATTTATTGTAAATATCATAAATATATATATATATATATATATATATATATATATAATAAATAAGGGTATAATCTCTGTCATACTTGGCAATTATATAATATTAAATATTATATAATGAAATTTTTTTTAGGTTTGATTACAAGATGTAAAGACGAATTTTTTATTGAAGAATTTGTTAAATATTATTTATCCCAAGGAGTAGATAAAATTTATATAGTAGATGATAATAGCAATAATAAAAATATATATAATTTTACAAAAAAAAATAAAAAAATTATTATTGAATATATGAATGATAAAAATACTAAGGCTCATGACGGCAAATGTAAAAAAAATTGTTCATGTAATAGAATTGTTTCAAATAAAATATTTAATAAAATTAAAAATAATTTTAAATGGTTAATATATGTAGATGTTGATGAATTTATTACTACAAAGAAAAATAAAAAAAATACAATTAGAAAAGAATTAATGACTACATTCAAAAATTATGATTGTATTAAAATACCTTGGGTTATGATGTCATGCAATAATTTAATTAAAAATCCAAAAAGTATATTAAAAACAAATGTATATCGATGGAATCATAATAAAAAACATCCTCATAAAATAAAAAAGTTTAGATGTAGATATAATAATATTGAAACAAAATGTATTTTTATTGCTAATAAATTTAAAGATATAATGAATGATCATACACCAACAAAATATGATGATTTAAAATATAATATTGTAGATAGTATAAATGGGAAAAATAAATATAAAAACGATAATATTTTTTATAAAGAATTAAGAGAATATGATATTAAAAATGGATATTTTTTATGTTATCATTATAGAATAATTAGTAGAGAGAATTGTTTACACAAAATAAAAGTAAATAATTGGTATAAAATAAATAATTATACAATTGAAGATATTATGTCTTCTGATTATCCAGAAATCATAGATGATACTATGAAATTAAAATCTTCAATAGATTAAAAAAGTATATGTCTGAATCGAAATATATATATATATATATATATATATATATTATTATAATTATGAAATATTTTTTAGGACTTATAACTAGATGTAAAGATGAATATTTTATTAAAATATTTTGTGATTATTATATATCACAAGGTATTGATAAAATATATATTATTGATGATAATAGTCATAATAAACAAATATATAATAATATAAACAAAGAAAAAGTACAAATTATATATATGACAAAAGATAATGATAAATGTCATGATGGTATATGTAATTATAATTGTACATGTAATCGCGTTATTGCTAATAAATTATATAAGACAATTAAAAATGATTTTGATTGGATGATTTATGTGGATGTTGATGAATTTATTACTACAAAAAAAAATAATTCTTTTACAATAAGAGATGAGTTAATAAAAAATTTTAAAAATACTGATTGTATATTAATTCCATGGATAATGATGTCTCCATGTGGGAAAAAAAATCCAGATAATCTTCTTGAAACAAATATTTATCGTATTAATTATGAAAAAAAATATAATTTAGAGTGTAATACAAAATTAGGAAAAGGTAAATTTTCTAAACAACAAAATGGAAGTAAGATACATTGTAAAAGTATTTTTAAATGCGAACATTTTAATGGTATTCATGATAAAAATAATCCTTCTGATCATATACCTTATACCCAAAATAAAAAAAAACTAAATTTTGTTTATAGTGTAGAAAAAGAAAAAATAAATATGAAAAGAAATTTAATATCATATTTAAAATTAAAACTTTATAATCATAAATTAACAGAAAAAAAAATTAATAATAGTTATTTATTATGTTATCATTATCGTATAATTTCTGAAGAACATGCTATACATAAGCTTAAGACAAATAATTGGTATATAGAAAATAATTATGATATAAAAGATATGTTACGCAATATTAGTGATATTAAAGATGAAACATTAAAATATAAAAGTATTAATAATAAATTAAAATTCATTCATATTACAAAAACAAGTGGACATTATATTGAAAATCTTGCAAAAAGAAAAAATATATATTGGGGTCGTAATGATAATAAATTAAAAAAATGGATCATAGATAATAAAAATAAATATAGTAGAAAAATACCTGCAAAATTATCATGGTGGCATGAACCTTTTATTAATTTAAATGAAAAACCTTATTATAATAATATTAAATTATTTACAATTGTCAGAAATCCATATCATAGAATTATTTCTGAATGTTTTTGTAAATATGGTAGTAGATATTCATCTAAAATTAATACATGTGAAGATATAAATAATTATATATTTAAAATGGTGTCCAAAGCGAAAAAAAATAATGATTTAGTAAAATATTTCTATCATTTTTTGCCACAACATTTATATACTCATTATAATGGTAAAAAAATGGTTGATTATATAATAAAATATGAAGAAATATATAAATTTAATAATCTAATGAAAGCCTATAATATTGATATTACATATACAAAAAAAAAACCAACTAACAGATTTTTTAAAATAAATAATATTTCTATTAATAATTTAAAGTTAATAAATGATGTATATCATTTAGATTTTGTTTTATTTAATTATAAAAAAAAAAATTCTAATTTATAATATAATGGTTAAACCTACATTTATTTGTATAGGTGTACAAAAAGGTGGTACAACATCATTAATAAAATATTTGTCTCAATCACCTGATATATTTATTAAAAAAAAAGAAATACACTTTTTTGATAAACCTAAAAATGTAATTATTACCGATAAAGATATAAAAGAATATGAAAAAAAGTTTAATACTAATAAATTGATTGTTGGAGAAAAAACTCCTTCTTATTGTTATTTAAAATATGCAATAGATCGAATATATGATTATAATAAGAATATGAAATTAATACTAATTTTGAGAGAACCTATTTCACGGGCATATAGTCAATATACAATGGATTCAGAGACAATTAGTCATAAATATTATAATCTTACATTTAAAGATATATTGAATAATAAATGTGAAAAAAATTATAATAAAGATTTATATGAAAACGGACCTAATTATATAGCGAGAGGTTTTTATGATAAAATTATTGAATATATATTATATAAATTCCCAAAAGAAAATTTATATATTGGAATAGCAGAAGAAATTAAAAATAATAAATTATATGAATATAATAAAATTATACAATTTCTTGGTGCAAATAAATTAAATAATATTAATATAAATGTTGATACTAATATAGGTAAATATAAGAATAGTATACCTAAAAATATGTTGACAAAATTATATAATATTTATAAATCTCATAATGAAAAATTATATAAAATATTAGGTAGAAAAATTTTGATATGGGAAAAATATTATGAACAAAATATATAAACTAAATTATATTTAAAATACTCATTATTCCTTTTTATTCTCTAAAATATTTTAAATAATTATGTTTTTTTAATTTTTTTTTTAAATCATCTATAATTTCTTTTTTAAAAACTGAAGTATGTTTATATTGTTCTTTAATTTTATATTCTTTAAAATATTCCATTGCTATATTTTTATCTAAATAAAAACCCAAAGTACTAAATAATTTACTCCATTCTTCAATTATTGTTGATTTATTATTATCAAATGTACCACATAATTTTTCTGTTAAAATAAATTTTTTATCATTTAACTTTACCTTTCTTGATTTATGTTGTTCATCTAATTTTTTTATTTTACGTATAATTTTATTTACAGAATCACTTACTATTAAATTTTTTTTAATATCGCTTTTTCTAAACTCAGAAAATCCACCATTAAATAAATGACTATTTTCGTTATACCATTTATCTTTATATTGACATACATATATGTCCAATATATTTTGACGCATCGTATAACATATTCTTGAATTTATTTCATTTAATGATTTTATTACATTTTTACTAAAAAAATGTTTATAAAATATTTTTGTAAGAAAAGTATTATTATTTTTAAATGTAACTTTTAATAATTTTTCAATAGTCATTCCTTCTTTATAATATCCATTTTTTTTTTTTTTTAATTTTAATATTTCATAATTATTAAATAATTTTTCATTATTAATATTATGCATATTTAATAAGTTATTTAATGTTTCCATACAAAAAGTAGATATACAACAACCATCATTGACTATAATTATTGGAACTTTATTTAATTCATTCATTATATATATATATATATATATATATATATATAATGAATAGGGTGATAAATCACATGCATGTAGTAATTTATTTTATAAATATAAATTAGTTAAAATGTATTCATTTTGTATAAATAACCAATTTAATTTAATTACTATTCCAAAAATAGGATGTACTCAAACTATAAAATATATTAGTGAATATATGGGTATTTTTGATGAACATGAACATTCATATACAACAAATTATTGTAAAATTCATAGAACAATACATAAATGTGGAAAAAAATATTTTAAATATAACCCTAAATTACCTACATACCTTATTACTAGACCAATACATGATAGAATATTATCTTATTATAAATCAAAATATAAACTGTTGATTAATTATGGAAATCCTACATTCAAAAGTTTTATTGATAATTTAAATATTTATTATAATCATGATAAACATCATTTATCAATGATTAAAGATATAATAAAAAAAAAAAATATTAAAATTAACTATTTATTAAATTTAGATAAATTGGAATTTAATTTAAATAATTTATTTAATAAATATGATATTAATTTTAAAACAGAAAAGAAATATATCATAAATTCAACAAGTACAAATGAAACATGTGAAAATAAAAAAGAAATAATAAAAAACTATAATTTAAAAAGAAGTGATATTAAATTACCAATTGTAAACTCTACTATGTTTAATAAAGAAATCATTAATAAAATTGAATTATTTTATAAAAAAGATTTAGAATATTATATATCCAATTCTTCTGAATATTTCTCATAAATTATATTCTCTAATTTTTTTATGAATGTAGATTTTCCTGCACCAGGAATACCACGAAATATAAATACAGGAAATGAATCAATACACCACCACTCTTGTTCTATTAAATCCAAATAAATTTCATCAAAAATGTCATTCTCTTTTATAGAGGATGACATTTTTAAATTTTTTTCTCCAAAATTTTTGGATAAATGTGTTATAATATAATCAGTACTTGGGTGTTTTTTTTTTTTTATACGATATACTAAAATAAGTGATTCATTAAATGTCTTAGGTAATCTTTTAAAGCTAAACGGTTGAAACCGTTTATGCATTCTTTTTACTTGATGAATAGGTACTTTATGATTATTACGCTTACATATTCTTTCTTCTTCAGGAATATCGTCATCATACAAAATATCTTTATCATCAAACATAAACTCAACTATCACTGTATTTGTAATATCGGACGCTGTTTTTAAATAGTCTTTGTATTCCCACCAATGTATATTTGTATTATCAATATAAATTCTCATTGTTTTTGATTTTTTTTTAAGTTCAATCGCTTCTTTGAAATCTTTTTGACATACATTATGTGCTTCTGGAATTTTTTTACCATCCCATTCATATTCTCCATTATCTTTTGTGAAAAAATTATCTGCTGAACAAATAACTATATTTTCTCTTTCTTTTTTTATACTACTAGACTCTTCTGAAATAGAACCATCTTTCTTCTTTTTTAATACATTATGAACTATCTTAATACCTTCAATTGAATCTCGTTTATTTTCTATAGAACTCACATTATTATTTATTTCTTCGTCTGTTGTATTTATAGCTTTTAAATTAGAAGTTACTTCTAATTCTAATGGTATATTATCTTCTACAGCTACAATACTCGTCATTTTAAATATATTTGTGTATATATAGTATATTTGTGTATATATAGTACAATTATTTATAAGGATTCCTATAATATTTTTTATTCAATTTTTTATAAAAAAAGAATAAAAAATATTTATTCTTTTTCTGACCACCTTTGATATATTTTTTAAGGAAATATATAAAAAACCATAAAAAAACGGAATGTTTTTAGTTTTGACTCAGAGAGAGAGCTGAAGTTGGATTTGCTGCATGTGGCCTCTACAATATTAATTTATATATATATCTTTAAGTATTTTTATAAAGATAATTTAAAAAATTGAAATATTCAATATACTAATATATTCAATATACTAATATATTGAATAAATTTATATATACACAAATAGTGTACTGTTATCAAAAAATTAAATAGAATATTAACTAAGTTTAATTTAATAAAAAATATATTTTTTTAAATCAATTTATGGGTAAATTAACACAAAATGAATGGATTAGTCCACAAAAGAGACTAAAAATATGTATCGTAGGTCAGTTACTATTATTAATTTCAGTGATAATACCAACGGTATTGCTAGCAAATAAAGATAGCACATATTATCAGTTTGGTCCCAATGAAGATTTAATTATAATATCTATAAAAATAAATACTTGGAGTCGTTACGGTATTCTTTTAGTGTATACATTATTATTTCGAATATGTAAAGTGTTTATTAATGAACTTGGAATGCCTATATTAACTTTTAATATTTATAATCCAAATCAAAAAAAAATAGAAGGTTTTACAAGAACTGAATTACAAGTTCTTGGAAATATTATGTTTATGTTAAACGCAATTAGATATGCTCTTACTTTACAATTATCTATAGTTCAAATAGATATAGCTGTTCTATCTGGTATATTCAGTGAATTAGCAGCAATACCTACTATATATATATTATTACAAGATAAGGAATTTGTGGATGAAAAAGAAATAATAAAAGAACAAGAAATGTATTTTCAAGTATAAAATGTTTATATTCTTTATTTTTATTTATTTAAAAAAATAATTATTTAAATTTTTTTCCACACTATTACTTAATTTTATGCGTATTCTATCAAATATATCTCGATCTATAGATTTTCTCCATGTATCATATGGTGTTACTTTTTTCTTCTCTTTTTCTACAATAATATTCCCATATTTATCTTCTTTTTCTATAATAATATTCTCCTCTCCTAATTCTCCTTCAAGTATTAATCTTAACATTTGTGGTGAAAATCCTGATAATAATTGAACATTTTCTGTTTCATCTCTAACAGGTGCATGAATACCAGAATAACTATTCCCTCTGAGATTCCAAAAAATAATCATAGGAGGTTTTAATGGTATACCATTCATTTTTTCACCTGTTTCTGAAAAACGTAACTTTATTTTTCTATACATTGTATCCCATTTGTTACCATGCCCTAAACATTCATCAAATTGCATATCTGAAAAAATTATCAAATTAGGAATTTGATCTTGTATTAATTTTTTTTCTTTTACAATTGAAAGTATCATATCAAACGTTGCTTCTAAATTTGTAGATCCACCCCAAGATGCGTTTTTTACTTTATTTACTTTATCTATTATATTATTACAAGATTCTAAATTAACCCATGTTGGATTTGATTCAAATGTAATTATACGATCTCTAAATTCTTCATTTGTAATTTCTGAAACTAGTATACCCATCGCAATAGATACAGAAATAGGAGTTAAATTATCACAAAACATTGAACCACTTACATCTACTATAGGAACAATATTACCTAAACTAAATTTTTCTTTTTTTTCACATAAATTATTTAATACCGACTCTTTGATTATTTCCCATTGTTTTTTAATTAATATATTTTCAGTATAACTTAAATTAGACTTATTTGATGTATGATTTATTAATTTTTTTATAATAATATGGGGAAATAACTCCTTTGCATTGATTTTTCCTTTAACTACATTATTAATTAAATTTTTTCTACATTTTATTCTTTCTTCATCTTTTGGAAATCTATTTCCTGAATTTTCCTCTTGAATTGTAAGTGTCTTTCTTAAATGTTCATTTAAAAAAGCTTTTCTATTATTATTTAAACAAAGAGATGGTACTTTATTAAAATTAATTTGACTCCATTTATTTGCACTCATTAAAACTTCTGGAATTTTTAAATAATTAGAATATTTTAGGAAATGTCTATATTTTTTTCTACTTTCTTTATAAGATTTAATATTTGGAAATAAAATATTACAAAAAATACTCACCAGTCCACCTTTTTTATCAAAATATTTATTTTCTCTAGGTGCCCATTTAAATGCAAGTGATATATTTAAGTCCTTATTGTCTAATTTTTCTTTATCCTCTATTAATTGTTTTGAAAAAACTTTTATACATTCTAATTTTAATAAATTATCACAATCTTTATATACTGCTATTTCTAATAAATCTATAAAACAACCATAATAAGGTATATCATTAACTAATGATAAAATAGTTAATGGATAATATTTATATAATTCATTTATTGATATATAAAATAGTTTTTTTTCACCTTTACCCATTCCTCGTAAAGCTCTTAATTGAAATACTGTTAAAAATATATCTACTATATAATCTGATTTATTTAATTTTGTTAATTCACTGTCATTTATCATTAATTTAATATATTCTTTCATTCGTTCTTCTGAAGTATCTCTATTGACATTAAAAAACATATCTATACATGAATTTCCTGTTGTAGAAAATTGTGTCTCACCATTTTCACCTATTGTCTTATTTTTATATATTGAATCACCACTTTTTATGAATAATGACATTGTATAAACTATTCTATTATAATCATTTATTTTTAAATATTTATAATATAAATTTTTAATGATTTACATATGATGGATATCTTGCAGATTCTCTTATTAGAGAGGATGTGATACAAGATAATAATTGTTATTAAATTCCTTATATTATCTTTTAATTCATTAACCGCTTTTAAATAATCTCCTTATGAATTAATATAAAAAATATAAATATTTATATTATTATTTAAAAAAAATATATTTAATTTTTTTGATATATTTTATATAGTATCTTATATATATATTAAAAATATGGATTTTATTAAAAAGTTAAAAAAAAAAAGATTTATTACTGTATGTAACATTAATAATTTTTTTAATCATTATTTATGTATTTTATACTTACTATGAAGCATCAAAAAAAGCTATAATAGAAAAAGAAGAAGAAAAAGAAATAAAAGATACACCAATAAATAATATACCTAAGATGATGAAAGTCATAGGTGTTAATTTGTCTAAAGCATTAGTAAATAATAATCCAAATAATGTTCCTGGTGTTTCAGAAAATGACAATGAAGTACAGGATGATGCTCCAATATTAGCAAAAATAGATGAAGCAAATAAAGTAAATGAAAATAAAACAACATCATCGCCCAGTAAATCAAATGAAGACCTTACACAAAAAAGTAAATCAATTGATGTCAATGATGTTACTGAATTAGCTAAAGAAATAAGAACTGACTTGATTTTAAACAAAAATATATTTCTAGAAACACCTACTCCTACTCCTACTCCTACTCCTACTCCAGACCCACAGTATCTTAAAATGGATATTGCTACAAATTCAGTACCAACTGATTCAACAAAATTACAAAAAGCAACAGAAAACCTCGAAATACTTAATTCAATGATGGGTACTGTAAATATTGAAAATTTTACACTACTCTCATCGAAAAAAAAATCTGAATCTGAACTTAAATCTGAATCTAAAACCAAAGAAAAAGAAATAGAATCTAAACCTATAACCAAAGAAGAAGAATGTAAAAATAGGGGATATGCCAATTGTGCAGAAGCCGAGAAAGAAGAAGCATGTAAAGATGAAGGATATGACAATTGTGCAGAAGCCGAGAAAGAAGAAGCATGTAAAGATGAAGGATATGACAATTGTGCAGATAAAAAAGAAATAATGTACATTATTAATGAAAGAGATTGTAAAAAAAAAGGATATGACAATTGTGCACATGATATATTTTTTAAAGATAATTTCCTTCATAATTTTAAACAAATAGAAATTAATGATGTAAAACATGGGACTCATGAACCTTGGATTTATGATAGTAATGGAAAACGAGTTACTTCGAGAAAAAATTTAAAAATAAATATTACTACATGTATTCCACAGCTAAATTATGATAATGAAACAGTCGCGCGTTGCGAGAATGGTAATTCAATCAATGATATAAAAGAAATGTTACAAGAAATAGGAGCTAGGTATTCGAAACGTAATCCCAAGTACGGGGAAGGGTATAAATTTACTTTGAGTTGGGAAGAAAACAAAAAAAAAGAAACACGTATATTTCTTGCGGATACGAATTCAAAACAAAATAATAGAAATACAGGGAATTCTATGAAGTATACTGAAAAACAAAATATATATAGTTCCGGTTCAGGTTCTGA
>MDTB01091462.1_pt1 | contig 10318 bp, 11 predicted proteins | sample 811161 | NCBI WGS metagenome assembly MDTB01 (sample SAMN05326650, study PRJNA326480) | marine metagenome | isolation source: seawater | place: Mediterranean Sea | collected 2009
GGACTTGGAATTACTTCCGTTAACCCTGCTAACATTGTCGGTGCTACTATGGCAGTTATATATCAGTGTAAGTATCGTAAACTTGGTGTTTATGTAGCAAGCGACGAAACAGGATTTAAGGTAAAAGGTACATCGTTACTTAATTACGATGAAGATAACTCCACTAAAAAGACCCTCCGTAAACCTAAAGAGCAACTTGGTTTTGCTAAGAAGGCTACACGACATAAGTTTGGTAAATGGTACGAGTCAGAAGTAAAGACTACTGAAACCAAACTTACAGGACGTTTTTCCGACGATACAGTTATCCTGCAAGTATTCAAATAACATACAAGGTCTCCGAATAAATACTATATGCGGAGACCAGTATGGCTAAAACTCGTCAAGAATTAATTAAAGAGATTGAATTATCCCTAGGCGGAGGGATGATAGATGTTGAGCTAGATCCCGAACACTACAATCTAGCAATAGATAAAGCATTATCAAAATATAGACAACGAAGTTCAAGATCGACTGAAGAATCATTTGTTGCTATAACATTAAAAGAAGAAATTCAAGATTACGTTTTACCGACCGAAGTAATAGAAGTAAAAGATATTTACAGAAGGCAAACAGGATCTTTTGGTTCAGGAGTAGGTGCAGATATCGAACCATTCGAAGCCGCATATCTCAACACATACATGTTACATTCAGGTAGAGCAGGTGGACTAGCAACATTTGAAGCATACCATTCATTTAGAGAACATATTGGTAAAATGTTTGGTTCAGAATATCTATTTACTTGGAAGCCTTGGAATAATACATTAAATATTCATAGAAAAGTAAAAGCAAACGATGATGTATTTGTGCATTGTTACAATTATAAACCTGATGTAACTTTAATAACTGATACGTATTCTGCATCATGGATACGTGAATGGTCAACGTCAGAAGCAAAAATGATGTTGGCAGAAGCAAGAGGAAAATTTGCTTCAATAGCAGGCCCACAAGGAGGCACCACTCTTAATGCAGAAGTGTTAAGAGCCGATGCTGCACAAAGTTTTCAATCGTTAGAGGAAGAACTAAAGACATATGTCGATGGTGGCGACCCTCTAGGTTTTGTAATAGGATAAAATGAATGAAGCAATCCAAGAAGGACTCAAAGAGTTCGGTAATATAGTTTTTGAACAAGTACCTGGTAAAATAAACGATTCTTTTATACTTAAATTTCCTAAATTAATACCAGCAGACCTATGTTTTGATTGTATATCGTTATATGATCATTTAGAAGACCAAGGATTATCAGAAAATTCAGGATTTAATACAAAAGAAGGTCCTAGAATAGAGATACCTGGTGATAGAGATAAAAATAAAGAAGTTTTTATCTCTAGTTGGAATCTTACTAGATTAAGTAATGTGCCTCATGCAGCAGGCATATGGAGTTTTGTTAATTTGGCTCTACATAGATACAAAGAAAAATATGGTGTTGCATTAGATGATCTAAGATTACGAGGATGGGATGTAAAATTACAAAAAGTTGAGCAAGGCGGAGGATATCATGTATGGCATTTTGAACATGCTCCTACAGATAATCGTGTTCTTGCATGGATGATATATTTAAATGATATTCCTGACGGAGAAGGCGAAACTGAATTTTTATATCAAGGTATAAGAATGAAACCTGAACAGGGTACATTAATAATGTGGCCTGCAGGAATAACTCATGTTCATAGAGGTAATCCTACATATAGTCAATCAAAATATTGTATTACTGGATGGATTGAACGAGTAGATTAATGAAATTAGAAAATAATTGGCATGTTCATGCTCCTTGGGCCCCTTTGGTGTGTGTTACTAAAATTCCTAATGACTTATTTGATAAATTAAATTCTATAGTAAACGAATTGTGGAATAGAGATGATAAAAAACATGTAGGAAAAAGATTAGTAGGACAAATTAGACACGAGTACGAAGTACCTATAGAATATTTAATAGAATCTAATTTAATAGATTATATGATAAGCATGGGAAAAAAATATTGGAATACTATTTTAACAAATGGCAATATGGGTACAACATTAGGAATTAATGGAGTAAAAAACTGGCAGTATGCATTAATAGCGTGTTGGTGTAACTACATGAGAGAAAACGAATATAATCCCATTCATAAGCACGAAGGAGAAATTTCAGCCATAATTCATTTAAATAGTATAAAAACAACAGGAAGTATAAAAAGTAATGTACCATCAGATGGCAAATTATTTTTTCTTAGCGGGAATACAGATAGCAGATTAACAGAAGCTCATTGGAATATAACACCTGAAGAAGGTATGCTATACTTATTTCCTAGCTCTTTAAATCATGGTGTATATCCTTTTGTAGGTAAACAAGAAAGACGAAGTGTTTCATTTAATATAGGAGTAAAACCAGATGAGTCTCAAGGAGCTAACTAAAGAACAACATACAAATGCAGAAAGACAAAAGTTTGTTCCTATTCTTATGAGTGGAGAAATAGAAGTTAATGTATATTTTCACTATTTAGTAAACCAACATGCATGTTATAGTGCATTAGAAACTTGCCAGTTTAATTTACCTGACGACAGATTAAAGCGAGCTTCTGCAATAGGTAAGGACACAGAAGAATTAAAGTTAATGGGTCCGATACCTAATACATGTTATAACTTAGAACCCAGTACAAAAAAATATGTAAAGTATGTTAAAAATAAAATAAAAGACGAAGATCAATTTTTAGCTCATGTGTATGTTCGTTACTTAGGAGACTTACGAGGCGGACAAATGATTGCTAAAAAAGTGCCAGGCAAAGGACACTACTATCAATTTGAAGAACCAAAAGAATTGGCAGAATCAATATATAGTAAACTACATGACAGTATGGTAGATGAAGCAAGATTAGTTTTTGACTTTGCTACAGATTTATTCAAAGAATTATATGAAAGACATTTTTCAAACCCTAAAAGAGTGCGAAGAAAATCTACTTAATCAATTATCTTCAACCGGTGCTCCTGTTCCCGATCATCATGAATGGCCTTGGCGTAATTACGTTTTTGAATCTGTGTTTTATCGCAGAGCTCATTTGGATGCAGTCGAAACTGACAAATTATATATGTTTCATTTATGCATATTCCCTCGTATTTTTAATCCTGCACCTATATATGGTGTAGACGTAATAGCAGGTAAAAATATAGTAGGCGGAGCATTCCATGATTTTAGCAAAGCAGGGGACAAAGAACATTATATGATGAAATGGTTTCAAAATAAAGTAAAACCATATAAATGGACAAAAACTCGAGAGCTTCCTGAGTGGGCTCAAAATATATTCAGTCCTGGCATGGTAGCAGTTAGTAGAACTAAAGAACCCCAAGATTATATTAATTTTTGTAAATTGGCAGTAGAAAATTTAGAATACTATTTAACAGAATTAGAAATAAGTCACAATACATCTTTTGAAACTAGTGATAAAGATTATATAGAAGAACAAAACTGGTATTGTAAAAACCAAAAACTTAATCCACATACGCCTAAAGTAATGCGAAATTTTTGCGAAGATGACGAAACTGTTCGCAAATTTATACACGAATGCTTATTTCCTGAAATTTAGACCTCTTATAACCACCAGGTTTTACTGATCTGCCGATAAATAATTTAAATAATGAATTTAGTCATTAATAGTGAGGAAATAATATGGCAACATTAGCATCTCCTGGTGTATCAGTATCCGTCATTGATGAAAGTTTTTATGGATCTGCTGGAGCAGGTACTGTACCTTTAATCATAGTTGCGACAGGTACAAACAAAGCACATGTCAGTGGTACGGGAACTGCATCAGGCACAACAGCAACAAAAGCAAAAGCACCTCAGTTGGTAACAAGCCAACGAGAGCTTATTCAAACTTTCGGAACACCTTATTTTAAATCGGTGTCAGGAACTGCTCAACACGGATATGAGACAAATGAATATGGATTATTGGCGGCATATAGTTACTTAGGTTCTGCTAATAGAGCATATGTCGTAAGGGCAGATGTTAATACAACAGAATTAGAGCCAAGTGCAACAGAGCCTACAGGAGCTCCTGCAAATGGCGCATTATGGTTAGATACTGCTAATTCTTCATTTGGTGTATTTAGATATAATGCAACAACAGGTGTTTGGGATAAGAAAACAGTTACAACACCTGTAAGCACAGATATGGATGGTAGTACTAAAGATAAACCAGCTGATGCATTTGGATCAAATGGTGATTATGCAGTTTCAACTGAAGATCAAGACGGTTTTGCATTAGGCACAACGGCTGAAGCTATTAAGTTTTGGCAAAAAGTTGGTGGTACATGGAAACAAATTAATACTGCCGGCAAAAACAATATAAGTCCTGTTGCTGCAACGGTTACTGTCGGCGGTACTGCGGCTCAACCTAGTTCGCCTGCAGGAAATGATGTCTGGATTAAAACCGAATCTGCAGGAAGTGGTACTAATTTTGTAATTAAAGAATATAATTCTACCACAAGTGCATTTACTACAAAAACAGTTAAGCCTTATGCAGATGATAATGCAGCGGCACAACCGGGTAACTTTGATTCGGGTAGAAAAGCAGATATTATTATTAGTGCATTAAATAGCGGAGCGTTACATCATTCAGTAGGCGGAGCTAATAGTGCATCGTTTACTATTTTAGATGGCGGTTCGGGATACGATCCAGATAGTCCCCCAACAGTTACTATTGCAGCTTCACCAGGAACTGCACCTACTGCTCAACCTACCGCAGTAGTTGATAGTACAGGTGCTATTGTTGCTATTGTAACAGCATCAAACGATACAGCAGGATTAGGTACTGGTATGTCAAATATTTCTGGAGTATCTATTACATTAAATGGCGGAGCAAAACCTGCAGAGGGTTCTTTATATGTTGATCCAGATACAACCGCAGGATCATTTCTTTTTAAGAGATTCCCAGGTGCATCAGGAACATCGGCAACCGTAGCAAAGCAAACAGATACAACAAATTATTTTGCAGCCGACAATGAATTAGAAGCAAGTGCAACCGCTATTGTAGGATCTCCTACAACAGGTACATATTGGTATGATTCAAGATTGCTTGCAACTTCTTTTGATATTTACAAAAAAGGAAATGGTGGTTGGCAATCAGTGACTAATGCAACAGGCGCATCTGCTGGAGGTTTAGGACTTACATTAACTGTAGGCACAACCGCTCCAACTTCAGGAGCCGGCGCAGGCGATCTTTGGATTGACACTAATTTCTTAGAAACTTTTACTATTAAAGAATATAATGCCGCAGGTAAGTGGGTGGCTAGAGATTCTTCAGATCAATCAACATCAAACGGTGTTGTATTTGCTGATCTAACTGCTACAGCCGGAGATAATTCTACAACATTAACTGGTACTAACAATAAAGGTGCAACAAGAATTGCTAATGCTCCTAATCCAGCATTATATCCAGATGGAATAATTTGTGTTAATATGATTCATAGTTCATACCACGTTAAGCAGTATGACTCTACATTAACTACAACAACAAAATGGAGAAGTGCAGCCGGTAATAAAGCAGATGGTTCTGCTTATGTAGGTAGAAAATCACAACGACAAGTAGTTGTAAAAGCTCTTCAGGCAGCACTTACAACTAATACTGCGATTAGAGAAGATTCTCTAAACTATACATTAATTGCAACTCCTGGATATCCAGAATGTGCAGACGAAATGTTATCATTAAATGTTGATAGAAAAGAAACTGCATTTGTAATCATTGATTCACCATTTAGGTTAGCACCAACAGGCGTAACTGCATGGCAAGCAGGTACTAATGGTACAGAGAATGGCGAAGATGCATTAATTACATCTGGATCACAATGTGCAACATATTATCCAAGTGGATTGGCAACAAACACCGACGGTACATCGGTTGTAGTACCAGCATCACATATGGTACTTAGAACCATAAGTTATAGTGATGGTATTGCATATCCTTGGTTTGCACCAGCAGGATTAACAAGAGGACTTATTTCTAATGCAACTAATGTAGGTTACATAGACAGTGAAGGCGAATTTACTGCTCTTGCATTGAATGAAGGTCAGCGTGATACATTATATGGCGCTAAAGTCAATCCTATTACAAACTTTCCAGGTCAAGGTTTATTTATATATGGACAAAAAACTTTGAGTGCAACTTCGAGTGCATTGGATAGAATTAATGTAGCAAGATTGATTGCTTACATGAGGGAAAGATTAGATCCTCTTGCAAGACCATTTGCGTTTGAGCCTAACGATGAATCAACTAGATCAAATGCCCAAGAAACTGTTTCAAGGTTTCTTGCAGACATCATGGCAAAACGAGGGATATTTGATTTTGCAGTAGTTTGTGATGCAACAAACAATACCGCCGCAAGAATTGATAAAAATGAATTGTATATCGATATTGCAATAGAACCTGCTAAAGCAGCAGAATTCATTTATATTCCTATTAGAATTGTAAATACAGGTACATTATAAGTTTTGAAACAAGGTAGTTACTACGGTAACTACCTTTTCTCATGATTAAAATTTCTGCCAATTCTTATAAATACATATAATATAAAACGCGATTAGGGAGAGTTATCAATGGGTTCATTAACAAAATTCGGAGTTCCAGTAGCAGGTGCAACTTCTACTGTATTGATGCCTAAATTATCGTATCGGTTTCGTGTTGAATTTAATGGTATGGGCGGTCAAACAAATGCCAATTCATTAACTCATCAAATACAAAGCGTTACGAGACCTACTATAAGCCATGAACCAATTACACTAGATGTATATAATTCAAGGGTTTATTTGGCAGGCAAACATACTTGGGAGCCTATTACTATTGTAGTAAGAGATGATATTGAAGGCGGTGTAATTAGTTTAGTAGATAAACAAATGCAAAATCAAATAGATCATCACGAACAATCGGCACCAAGAGCAGGAGCTCAATATAAATTTACAACAAAAATAGAAACTCTCGACGGTACCAATGCAGGCTCCGAGCCCGGAATATTAGATACGTGGGAATTGTCAGGTTGTTTTTTTACTAATGTAAGTTTTGGAGAAAATGATTATTCTAATAGTGCTCCGGCGACTGTTACAATGACAATACAATACGACAATGCTAAACATACAGATGAAGCAGATACTAATTTATTAAATACCCAATCAATTAGTGATACCACATTAGCAACATCAACAGCGGGCAATTCTTAATACCATAAGGAGTAGAAATGGCGTATTTCGGTCGAGTTCTCCGTAACTACTCCGATATGGCTTTCGGTACTGTTACAGAGTACGGGAAAACTTTAACAGAAGTTCCAAGATTAAAATTCCAATTTGTAGTAGAATTTAAAACCACACTAGGTATAGGTGGCGGGGATAAGAACTATAGAGAGATGATAAAAGATTTATCATTAGTAGTTCAATCTGTCGAGTTACCTAGTTTTCAATTTGACACCCAAACATTAAACCAATATAATAGAAAACGAATTATACAAACAAAAATGAATTGGAATCCTATTAGTATTTCCTTTCATGATACTAGAGATAATAAATGGTTAAATGTTTGGAAAGAATATATGAAATTTCATTATAAAGATGGAAGAGAAAAGTATTCTAATTTTGGTGCAGGAAACCTAACACCTGATATTGTTGAAAACTCACCAAACATAGACGAATTTGGATTTCAAACCCCGTTTTCAAAAACTAGCATAGCAAATCCTGATTTAACAAATGTAAATTCTCAACCCGGAGATTCACAAGGTAGTCTAGAACCGGAAGAACAAATGGGAGCAGGTCTCGGTGCCAAAGAACGTGCAGAAGGCTATGAATATGAAAAATATTACTTTTCGCAAATTAAAATTTATAAACAGTTCGGCGGAAGAAATGGTCCTATTGCAGATCCTATAACATTATATAATCCAGTAATTTTGTCCGTAAATAATGATTCATTATCTTATGCAGATTCAAGTCCTGTACAATGGAGTGTACAATTTGGATTTGAAGGTGTATCATATGATAAACCAGTAGTACCTAAAAATAGTTATACAAGCATGTGGTCAAGAGCCCAAGACGAAGTAACAAGCTGGTTCGGTGACGACGGATCACAAAGTGGAGAAACTCCTGTAGGTGGTGGTTCTTTAGTAGAAGATAACTTTGGAGCAGGCGATCCTGAAGTGTTATAATGGCATATTCTTCTTCCTCATCTAGCACAACATCAACTTCAACAACTTCTGCTTCATCTTCTAGTGCGGTTTCTAGTAGCAGTTTAGACGAAGCAAAACGATTACGATCTTCTTTAGGTGCTGATTCAGTATATTTTGATCAAAAATTAATAGGATTAAAAGGTAATATATATTCAGAATTTAATCCTAGCCAATATGATGTTATTATGGCTAATATACAATCATCAGGTGTATCTCTTCAATCTGCAAAAATATTAGCATATGAAGTTTTAGCATTGGCTAATTACTATAATGAACCTTACGATAAATTTTTACCTTTAATAGAAGCAGGAAAAATTTCTGTTACACAAGACAAACTAGAAAAGTTAAATATTACTCGACCTTCTACTAATCAATTAAATTTAATAAATTCTAACATAGATGCTGAAATAAATAAAGAACAGGTAGACTAATGGCTAGGAAAAGTCCTAAGTTTAAACAAGGATATTTCCAGCCTAAAAATCCTAATAAATATAGAGGCAAGCATGTTCCTATTTATAGATCAGGATGGGAACTAGCATTTATGCGATTATGTGATGGCCATCCAAATGTAGAATGTTGGGCATCAGAAAGCCATTCGATACCTTATCGTAATCCGTTTACCGGTAAGATGACCAAATACATACCAGACTTTTTATTATCATATGCAGATAAAAATGGTAGAAAACACATAGAACTTGTAGAAGTAAAACCAAGCAAACAAGCAGGTATTACAGAATCACGTAGTAGAAAAGATAAAGCCGCAGTTATATTAAATAAAGCCAAATGGGATGCCGCACAAGAATGGTGTAAACGTAGAGGAATTAAATTTAGAATAGTAACCGAAAACGAAATATACCATAAACCTCAAAAATAGTAAATGAATTGGACCGAAACAATTTCACAAATTATTAATGGAACAAAAGACCTGGATGCCGGATTAAGAGATATAATTATAGCATCTGTTAAAAGGACTCAACGTAGTTATAATTCTCAACCAATTAATTATTGGGCACCTACGTTTGTTAAACATGATGACGATAATACACATTACAAAGATGGTAGGTACCCATCGAATCATTGCGAAATTAAAAAATTTAAACATAACGACGAAACAATAGAAATAAGGTACGATCATAATGCTTATGGTTTTAGGTCTGACGAAATGTTAGAAAAGACCGATAATGATCTTGTAGTTGTTACAACCGGAGACAGCATTACGTATGGACAAGGATTAAATGTTGAATATAGATATAGTGATTTATTTTGTAAAAAATTACAACAAAATACAAAAAAAGTAGTAAAAAATTATAATATTGCTATGCCGGGTCATAGCAATGATTATATATCAAGATCTATATATCAGGGAATACATACATTTCGACCTGATGTTATAATTTTTTTATTTACATTTAGAAACAGACTTGAATGGGTTAATGAAACAAATCAACTTCAGCAAATTGTTCCAGGTTTTGATGATCATACTATATTTAACTTAATAAATGAAGATTGGTCTATGTATAATTTTTTTAAAAATTTTGTATTAATAGATACATTATGCCGTCTTTACAATTTAAAATTTTGTTTTGGTAGTTTAGATCCTGTTATTGCAGAAGGAATGTGTCAGCATACAAATTATATAGGTAATATAGAGTTAGACAATCTAGCATATGATAATGAGCATCCCGGAATTGAAAAACATAAAGAAATTGCCAACAAAACATATAATAAATATATAGAACTATATGACAAAGAAACTTGAAGAAACATTTAACTTACCAGATATAGCAGAACTGGCACCGGAAGATCAATTAGATAAAGTATACGATCCTTCTGGCGAAGTTGCTTCTGCTCCGCCTGAGGTAATACAAACAAGAGAAGCATTATCTTTAGCAGATAAAATAGATAGTGCATTACCCGAAGTAAAAGATATAAACACAAGTGATAACGACATGGATCGTTATGCAGATAAGGCAGAAAAAGCATTTGAAGATTTAATGGATTTAGGATTTAATGTAGAAGATAGAAATGCCGGACATGTATTTTCGGCAGCACAAACTATGTTAAAAAATGCTATTGATGCTAAAAATGCAAAAGCAGACAGAAAA
>MDTB01147308.1_pt1 | contig 10318 bp, 7 predicted proteins | sample 811161 | NCBI WGS metagenome assembly MDTB01 (sample SAMN05326650, study PRJNA326480) | marine metagenome | isolation source: seawater | place: Mediterranean Sea | collected 2009
AGGCCATCAATCTTTATTAAAGTTCTGCTGTAGCTATGCGAAAAAAAATCAAATCATCAGCACAGTCATGACATTTAAACCTCATCCAAAGGTTTTTTTACAAAATAAGTCTCATGGCTGTATTCAAACTTTAAGGGACAAAGCTACAGAAATTAAAGAATCCAAGATTGATCAGTTATTAATACTACCCTTTAATGAAAGGTTGGCAAATTTACCTGCTCAAAAATTTATCGAGCTTTTAATTAAACATTTAGGCATGAAAGCAATTGTAGTTGGAAGAGATTTTAGGTTTGGTAAAGCAAGGGGTGGAAATGTTAATATGCTTGAGCAGGCAGGCAAATTATTGAAATTTAAAACATTTGTTGTGGAAGATATACTGTATGAAAATGAAAAAATTTCTAGTAGTCAAATTAGAAACTATGCTAGAGAAGGTTTTTTAGACAAGGTAAGTTTCTACAGAGGAAAACTACTAACCTTAACCGGAAGGGTTGTTCACGGAAAAAAAATTGGCAGAACACTTGGGTATCCAACCCTAAACATCCATGTACCTGATGATTTGTGCATAAGCGGAATTTTTGCTGTTACAGTTTCACAATTACAAAGTAACGAAAAAATAACTTGCCTACCTGCTATTGCAAGTTTGGGTAGACGTCCAACTGTTGAAAACTGCGGTAAGCTTATACTTGAAGTACATGTATTGGATTGGAGTTCAGAAATATATGGTCAACTAATTGCAGTTCAAATACATAAAAAAATTAGAGAAGAAATTAAATTTAACAATTTAGACATTTTAAAAAACCAGATGCAGTTAGATGAAGCGAAAACCCGACAATTTTTTAAACTTAATGAAAAATAACAAAGAAAAAAATATCCAAGTACCTGATTACAGTAAAACTTTAAATTTGCCTAAGTCAAATTTTCCTATGAGAGGTAACCTTGCAAAAAGAGAACCTGAGTGGGTTAATTTATGGCAATCACAATCAATATACAAAAAAATTAGATCTGAATGCAAAAATAGACCTACGTTCGTTTTGCACGATGGGCCACCATATGCAAACGGTGATATTCACATTGGACATGCAGTAAATAAAATATTAAAGGATATTATTCTTAAATCTAAAACTTTAGCTGGATATAACGCCGGCTACGTTCCAGGTTGGGATTGTCATGGTATGCCAATTGAAATACAAATAGAGAAAAAGTATGGAAAAAAACTGTCTGTAAAAGAAATTCAAAAGTACTCAAGGGAATATGCAGAAAAACAAGTAAATAAACAAAAAAAAGATTTTATACGTCTTGGTGTACTGGGTGAATGGGATAACCCCTACCTAACAATGAATTATAAAAATGAGGCTGAAGAATTACGCTTATTAAAAAAAATATATGAAAAAGGCTATATTTATAGAGGGTTAAGACCTGTAAATTGGTGCTTCGATTGCAAATCTGCATTAGCTGAGGCCGAGGTTGAGTATCAAGACAAGACAGATTTAGCGATTGAAACCTGCTTTAAAGCTGATCCGTCTCAAATTAAGAAAATACAGTATATTTTTGATACCAGTGAATCAATTAACGAAGTTGCTGTTGTTGTATGGACAACCACTCCATGGACAATCCCTGCAAATCAAGCATTAAATGTTAACCCTGAATCTGATTACGTACTTCTTAAAGTTGAACCTAATAAATTCAGACTAAATTGGCTCATACTAGCTAAAGACCTGTATGAATCTTGTCTTGTCAAATGGGGGCTCAAAGCAATACTCGTTAGCAAAACTAAAGGCTTAGAATTGAAAAATATTCAATTTAGACATCCAATGTGGACTAAGGATAAATTTTTTCAAAGATTGTCAAAAATTATTCCAGCAGATTATGTTGAGTGTGATGCTGGAACTGGGATTGTTCATTCAGCGCCAGCGCATGGTTTGGATGATTTTCTTAGTTGTAAATCCGATGGACTCAATGATGAAAATATTTTATCTATAGTAAAAGCCAACGGCTGTTATGTAGATGATGTACCAATATTTGGCGGGTTGCATATTTGGAAAGCTAATTTAGAGGTTGCACAAGCATTAGAGTCATCAAATACATTACTATCTAAGAATAATTTTGAACATAGTACTATGCATTGTTGGAGACATAAATCTCCTATAATTTACAGGGCAACAAGTCAATGGTTTGTGTCAATGGACAACAAAATTTCCATTAATAACAAAAGCCTAAGACAACTCGCACTAGATGGTATTAATAAAACAAAATTTTACCCCGAGTGGGGTAAATCAAGATTGTCATCAATGATTAGTCAAAGACCCGATTGGACTATCTCTCGTCAGCGTCACTGGGGTGTACCCATCGCTTTTTTCATAAATAACAAAACCAATTTACCTCATCCTGATACAGCCAACCTTCTTGAAAATATTGCAGCTTTAGTTGAAAAAAATGGGATTGAAGCATGGGAAAAAATTGAAATTAATGACTTTCTTAACAAAGAAGATTGTAATAGTTATTCCAAAAGTATAGATACACTTGACGTCTGGTTTGACTCTGGTGCAACTCATGAAACTGTCATAAGGTCGTCACACAAAGATTATCTAACTTTTCCTGCTGACTTATATCTTGAGGGAAGTGATCAACATCGAGGATGGTTTCATTCTTCGCTACTAAGCAGTTGTATGGCGAACGATGTTCCTCCATATAAAGCTCTTCTTACTCACGGTTTCGTTGTAGATGGAGATGGAAAAAAAATGTCAAAATCATTAGGAAACGTAATCTCACCTCAAGAAATATGTAACAGTTTAGGAGCAGATATCTTGCGTTTGTGGGTGGCATCCTCTGACTACACACGTGAACTTAATATTTCTAAAATAATATTAGATAGAGTAGTTGAAGCATATAGAAGAATCAGAAATACAATGGCTTTCTTACTGGGAAATTTAAATGATTTCCACCATAAAAAAGACTTAATAGATTTTGATGATCTTAATGAAATCGATCAATATATGATCAATTTAACTGATAATCTTCAAAACCAAGTTCTAATTGATTATGAAAATTATAATTTTCATGCAGCTACTGCCAAAATTTCACAATTTTGTTCTGAGGACCTTGGTGCCTTTTACTTGGATATTCTCAAGGACCGGCTTTATATCAGTCCTGCAAAAAGTCAAATTAGAAGGTCTGCTCAAACTGGTATTTATTATTTAACTCAAACTTTAATCAAACTGCTATATCCCACCATTCCTTTCACAGCTTATGAGTCCTGGGAAATATTTTTAGAACAAACAACATCCAAAGATTCTTCTCCGTTGTTTTCAAAAAAATTGACACCTTTACCAGACCTTAAGAATAAAGATTTAATAATAAAAAACTGGGAAAAACTTCGTGACATCAGGTCGAACGTTCTGAGATCAATTGAAAAAGAAAGAATAAATGGAATAATTGGATCCTCTCTAGAGGCCTCTATAGAAATCATAGCTGAAACAAATACGTATAAAATGTTACAAAATTATTTAGATGATTTGAAGTATTTTTTTATTGTTTCTGAAGTAAAGCTTGAGGTGAATAAAAGCCCAGATGATATTCCCATTAGTATAAAAGTATCAAAAATCTCTGCTGAAAAATGCGTCAGGTGCTGGCACAGGAATAAAACTGTTGGTTATTCTGACATTCATCCAAATTTGTGTTCTAGATGTATTGATTTCATCTCTTAAAAAGAATCAAATAATGATATTAAAGCTTGCTAGAAAATATTTATTCAAAAATTTATTTTTATATTCATTAATAGTTTTATTTGTTGATCAAATCACTAAAAATTTTATTTTACAAAATTTTGAAATTTACCAGTCAATCGAGATAACTTCTTTTTTAAATATAGTTTTAGTTTTTAATACTGGAGCCGCATTTAGTATATTTTCTGATGGTTACGACTGGCAAAGGTACATGTTAATAGCATCGTCAATCACCATTATATTTTTTTTGATGTATTACCTACGTAGATATGTCAAAAACAATTGGTTACAGCAGTTATCAATTTATTTGATTATTTCTGGTGCCTTAGGTAACTTAATCGATAGAGTAAGGCTTGGCATGGTTGTTGACTTTATTGATTTTCATATTTGGGGTATTCATTGGCCAGCCTTTAATGTTGCTGATAGTGCTATCAGTATTGGAGCGTTAACTTTGATCGTTCTTGAGTTAAAATATCTGAACCAAATCAAAAAAGGTTCACAACAGAATTGAGTTATTCATTAAATGGTCAATCAATAGTCCTGGGTATTACAGGGAGTGTTGCAATATACAAAAGTTGTGAATTAATACGTCTTTTAAGAAAAAGTGGGGTAAAAGTTCATGTGGTGATGACGAAAAGCGCCTCTGAATTAATAAAACCTATGCTGTTTCAAGCTTTATCAGGAGAACATGTTTATACAGACATGTGGCAATACAATGAGAACATAACAATGCCTCATATTAATCTAACAAGAATGTCTTCTGCAATCATTGTTGCACCTGCCACAGCTAATTTTATGTCTAAGGTTGCAAACGGTGTTGCTGACGATTTACTAAGTTCAGTTTGTTTGTCAAGGAATATACCACTTCTAATTGCTCCAGCAATGAATGTTGAAATGTGGAATAACACTGCAACTCAACGTAATTACAAGACACTACTAAAAGATGAAGTTGTGATTTTAGAACCTAAATCGGGTTCTCAAGCATGTGGAGAGAGTGGGTTCGGCAGAATGCAAGAACCTGAAGAGATAGTTTCCTTTCTTAATCGTAAATTTACCAGATCTAAAACCTCTTATCTTGGGAAAACTAGCTTAGAAAACAGCACCGTTCTTATAACAGCTGGTCCTACATATGAAGCTATTGACCCAATAAGAGGTATTACAAATAAATCCTCTGGTAAGCTCGGATACGCAATTGCAGAAATTGCAAAAAGTGCGGGAGCAAAAGTAATATTAGTTTCAGGGCCTGTTGCTATAGATTCTTTACCTTCAGTTAAGGTTGAAAATGTTGATTCTGCCGATCAAATGTTAAATAAAGTGAGAAAAATCATAAAGGAAGAAAAAGTTGATTTTTTCTTCTCAGTTGCAGCAGTTTCTGACTGGAAACCAAAAGTTTATTCGAAAAACAAAATTAAAAAGTCCACTAACAATAGCCTTAATAGTATTGAGTGGGAACAAACAAAGGATATCTTATATGAAATTTCAAATATTAAAAATAAGAAAAGACCATTTGTAGTTGGTTTTGTAGCAGAGACAGTTTCTGAAAATCTTCTGATAAAAGCCTGTCAAAAAAAAATGAAAGATAAAGGAGTAGATATGATTGTTGGAACTAATGGTCCGAACACTTTTGGCAAAGATGAAGCCAGCATGGTGATTTGTTTTCCAAACATTCCAAAAATAAGTATTAAAGGATCAAAAAAACAGATAGCAAAAAAACTTTTCCAATTAATTGAAAAAAATGGTCCACAAATTCAAAACGTATATGAAAATAAAAGTAAAAATATTAGATAAGAAACTTTCAGAGTTGCCTTCACCTGCCACCTCAGGATCAGCGGCAATCGATCTTAGAGCATGTATTAGCAAACCACTAGTATTAAAACCAAATTCATGTGAACTAGTAGCTACTGGATTGGCGATATTTATTTCCGATCCTGAATATGCCGGTTTAATTCTTCCAAGAAGTGGTCTTGGTCATAAGCATGGTATTGTTTTGGGAAATCTTACGGGCTTGATTGACTCGGATTACCAAGGCCCATTAATGGTGTCGTTGTGGAATAGGGGTCAAAAATCCTATAGTGTTAGTCCCATGGATCGCATCGCTCAGTTTATAGTTATTCCAGTTACAAAATTTACACTCGAAGAGGTTGATACTTTTAGAGAAACATTACGTGGTAATAAAGGATTTGGAAGTTCAGGTAACAAGTAACATTAATTAAAGTGGCTCCGACCCCTGAGAACTAATTTGATTTTCACTTTCGACAGCAGCTACTAATTTTTGATTATCAACTTTAAATATATTTATGCCTTCTATTAATTTTTCATTAGCCATTTCATCATTGGCAAGGACATTTAAAAAGTTAATTTTATTGGTTATCAAACTTTGATTCAGCTCAGAAAGATGTGGATTTTGCTCATCAAAATTATTTATCCAACTTGTCAAATCTTTTTGAGGTGGAAGCTGCATCATAGTTGACAAAAGACTTGGGCTTATTGTTAAAAGATCCAAACCCGCTAATGAAAAAATTTGATCTACAGACCTAAAACTAGCAGCCATAACTTCTGTTGAGTATTTTTTTTTCTTTAAATGAAAATATACTGACCTAACAAACTTCACACCAGGATCGTCAGATATTGCCCCCCACTGCAAACCTTGTTTTTTCCACCAATCACTTATTCTTCCAACAAAAGGCGATATCATTGTTACACCTGCATCGGCACATGCCAAAGCCTGAACATGACTAAATAATAATGTTAAATTGCATCCAATATTTTTTTTTTCTAATTTTTTGGCTGCTAATATTCCTTCCCAAGTTGCAGGTATTTTTATCAAAACTCTTTTCAATGAAATGTTTCTAGCACTGCAAGATTCAATAATTTTTAATGCTTCTAATTCAGTTCTTTGAGAATTAAATGCAACTGAAGGGTCAACCTCGATTGAGACTCTTCCAGTAATTACTTTTAAAATTTCCTCTGCGAACGAAATTATTACCTCACGAGCAATATCTTTATTACAAAGGTTAGGATATTTATAAGAAACTTGTTTTATAAACCCCTTATAATCTTCATCACCGATCGATTTGATTAATAAACTTGGATTTGTAGTTGCATCGATCGAGCTAAACTTAGCTATGGATTTAAAATTGCTAGAATCTACTACAATTTTCGTCACATCTCTTAATGATTCCAAAGCGTTTTTAGTCATAATTTAAATTCTTATTGAAAAGTGTCATTCCAGATATTTTCAGCCCATGCAAATGCATGTCGCCCTTCCACTATTGAAGGTTTTAAGGATAAACCTCCCGCACTAATATTGGGGACCATTGTCTTACGATCACTATCATAATCATATACTCTTGCAACATGAATTGCCGAAGACTTATCGATAAAGCTGTAACATGTGTTTATCATTTTACTTGGGATAGGATTCCTTCCACTGAAATATTCCACAATCGCAGAGGCCACGACTTTTCCATGTTGATTTGCTATGTGTGCCGACTTTGGCATTTGTTCAGTTGCTAATGTTGCATCTCCGAGAATATGAATATTTTTGAATTTTTGTGATTCTAAATTTAACCAATTGACATCACACCATCTGTCATTTGTTGTCACAAGTCCAGCTAAGTGAGCTACTTTACCTGCGGTATTTGGTGGTATTACATTTAACACTTCGCCTTTCACCTTATCACCAAAATGAGTAATAAGAGTACGAGATTTATAATCTAATTCGCTAATTTCCATATCAGGAACATATTCAACTATATTCTTGTAAATAGTATCCCAAGATGACATGAAAAAACTCTTCTTCGACTGGACATCAGAGTTTGCATCTAGAACCAGAATTTTTGACCTAGGTTTTTGCTGTTTAAAATAATTTGCAACTTGACAGGCTCTTTCATAGGGGCCAGGAGGACACCGATAAGGCGATTTTGGCACCGAAATAATCATTACACCACCATTAGAAATTGAATGTATTTGTGACCTTAGTGCTACTGTCTGAGCCCCAGCCTTCCAACCATGCAAAACTCTTTTTCTTGCTTTCCTAGTTAAGCCTTCGATTTTGTCATAATCAAAATCAACTCCTGGAGAAATAATCAGTTTATCGGCTGAAAGAGTTCGTCCGGTGAGTGTTTTGACTGATAATTTGACCGGATCAATTGAAATTGCTTCGTCCTTGATCACCAAGATACCTCTTCTTTGTAAACTTTCGTATGATTGTTTTATATATCCAATATTTTTAGCCCCAGAAAGAACCATATTGCTCATCGGGCATGAATAATAAATGTCATTCTTTTCAATAATCACGACTTTAATTAATCCTTTTCCCCATTTATGCAAGTATTTAGCAGCAGTTGCACCCGCAAAACCGCCTCCAACAATTACAACAGAGCCAATAACTTTTTTGTTAGTAGGTTTTGAAATGACCTGTGGAGTGGAACATCCTAAAATCTGGCTTATAAGGGGAATTGAAACCAATCCTGCAGATTGGTAAATGAATTTTCTTCTTTTGTTCATAATGAGTTAAAAAAACAAGTCGAAATTATTTTTGACGAGAAAAAAATTCGGCCAGTTTTTTTATTTCTTCTTGGGTATAACCCTGTGCAATCTGATACATAACTGAATACTTGTCGTTGGTTTTTTTAAGATTATTAAAGAAAATTAGAAATCTGTTTTTATCATACCCTGAGAGTGAAGGAATTTCATTAGATGAATTTTTAGTTGTAGAGTGACATGAAGAACACAACGAAGCCATGTAATTTACTTGTAAGTCAAAAGCGAATCCCTGCAAGGAGTATGTGTTTAAATATAAAAAAAATAACATTATGTTTATTTTTTTCATATTTTGAGAGCTATAACTCTAATGATTCAATAGGCTTTTTAGATTTTGGGTTATTTTTATTTTGGACAGATTTTGGCCAGCTCAAAATAATTTTTTGCTTCTTCGAATCAAATTCAATATCAACTCTACCCCCATTGACTAGTTTACCAAAAAGCAACTCATCAGCCAAAAGACTTCTAATCGAATCCTGAATTAATCTTTGCATTGGTCTCGCACCCATTGCAGGATCAAAACCATTTCTAGCTAAATAATTTTTTACTTCATCGGAAACGGAAATTTCAACTTTCTTTTCATGAAGTTGTTCTTCTAATTCGATCAAAAATTTATCAACAACTCTTAGAATTATCTCCTGCGGTAGTGGTTGGAATGAAACTATTGCATCGAGCCTATTTCTAAACTCCGGAGAAAACATTTTTTTAATATCTGCCATTTCATCACCCTGCTCGATCGCGTTAGAAAACCCAATGGAATTTCTGTTTAGGGTTTCAGCACCAGCATTTGTTGTCATTATGATGATAGTATTAGTAAAAATTGCTTTACGACCGTTATTATCGGTCAATTTTCCATGGTCCATTACCTGCAAAAGCAAACTAAATACATCCGGATGAGCTTTTTCTATTTCGTCTAAAAGTAAAACTGAATGTGGGGTTTTAGTTATAGATTCAGTAAGCAACCCACCTTGGTCAAAACCAACATATCCAGGAGGGGCACCAATTAACCTTGAAACAGAATGTCTCTCCATATATTCAGACATGTCAAATCTAATTAAATCAATTCCTAAAAGATAAGAGAGCTGTTTTGCAACCTCAGTTTTGCCAACACCGGTAGGACCAGAGAATAAAAAGCTTCCAATCGGCTTCTCTTTTTTTCCAAGTCCAGATCGAGCCATTTTAATTGCAGCGGTAAGAGCATCGATGGCAAGATCTTGTCCAAATACGACATTTTTAAGATTCCTGTCTAATTTGGATAACACTTTTTTATCGTCAACACTTACGGTTTGTGGGGGGATACGTGCAATTTTTGAAACGATATCCTCGATTTCTAATTTACCGATTGTCCTTTTTTTCTTGTTCTTTGGCAAAATTCTTTGCGCCGCTCCTGCTTCATCAATGACATCTATGGCTTTGTCTGGAAGATGGCGATCGTTTATATATTTTGCAGACAATTCGGCAGCAGCCAAAAGAGCACCAGCTTGGTATTTAACTTTATGGTGCTCTTCAAACCTAGACTTCAACCCTCTAAGTATTTGGATTGTTTGATCAACAGAGGGTTCTAAAACTTCAACCTTTTGAAATCTCCTGGAAAGTGCATGATCTTTTTCAAAAATTCCCCTGTATTCAGTGTAAGTAGTTGCTCCTATGCAGCGAAGAGCTCCAGAGGAAAGAGCAGGTTTTAACAAGTTGGATGCATCTAATGTTCCTCCTGAAGCAGAACCAGCCCCAATTAAGGTGTGTATTTCATCAATAAATAAAATAGCATTGGGTTCATCTTGGAGTTGATTGAGTACTGCTTTCAATCTTTGCTCAAAATCGCCCCTATACTTCGTACCAGCAAGCAAAGCTCCCATGTCAAGTGTAAAAACTGTAGCCGATGAAAGGATTTCAGGAACCTCATTTTTGGTTACTCTCCAGGCGAGTCCCTCAGCAATTGCTGTTTTTCCTACACCAGCCTCCCCCACAAGCAAGGGATTGTTTTTCCTTCTTCTGCACAAAACTTGAACAACCCTTTCAACTTCAAGTTCTCTTCCAATAAGCGGATCAAT
>MDTB01155010.1_pt1 | contig 10318 bp, 4 predicted proteins | sample 811161 | NCBI WGS metagenome assembly MDTB01 (sample SAMN05326650, study PRJNA326480) | marine metagenome | isolation source: seawater | place: Mediterranean Sea | collected 2009
ACTTCCTTCGCTGCCGCTACCTCTATCCAAAGCGCCTCTCTCTCCGGCTCCGCCGCTGTTCTCGTAGTCATGGGAGTAGAATATGTCATCATCCGGGCGGCACGGGGGAGGGATTACGGTGTAACTCGACTTCAGTGCTAGAGTGTCCTTAGGCACTCCGCTCACGCGGTGGCATGGACACGTGATGTTGGTCAGACCATCGCAAAGCTCAAGAATACCACTGGTAGTGCGGTAGTTAGCTTCTCCATCCCTCAAAAAGGCAAACAGGGATGTTTTGCAATTCCCTTGTATCAAGGGAGCTAGTAGAGCCGTTAGACGGCTGTCTCGTGCATTCGTAATAACAGCACCCTCCTTCTTGCTCGGGCGTGCATCACCTCCTACTTCTTTTATTTGCTGCAATAACCCGCTCAACGCCCCTAACTGGAGATTATTTTCTCTTCTGGAAATCTTTTCGTGTTCGCTCAAGCGTGCAAAAGCCGGGTCGAATTCCGTTGGCGCTGTACCAACCAAATCTACTAGGTGAACATGTGATAACAGAGCCTCCCCCTCAGGCACAGACACCCGTCCAAGCAGCTCCTTAGGCGCCGGTCTGTGCACGAGGATCCGGCAGAAAAAGTGGGCTCGGCTCGACTCTTGAACCCTTTTTCGCGTGTCTTGTGTGAATGTCTCGCTTCCTGCTGCCTCCGCCTTGTTTCTAGCCGTGTGAACAACCATCACGGCCTCTTCCAGCGTAGCACAGTCGATTGCGGTGAACTCAAGCGTGCGAGCCCCGAATGCCATACCGCCCCGCTCCTTTTGCTTCTTCTCGCTATTTGTACCAAGACACAAGTCAGAGACATGATTGGCTCGCACGACCCAGCAACTGACAGCTATGGTGACCACAGGGGCAGGACTGCCGCTATTGACGCCAACAATGCCCTCTGGCCGATTTCGTTCAGGGCTGCGAGACCGACTACTACCGGCGCCGTAGCTCGGTTGGTCCAATCCTCGTAGATGCAATGGCGGGGCTGTGCGTGGAAGACCTGCTTTGTCATATATGTTCATCAGTATAGAATAACACAGACAGGGCTCCAGCCGCTCTATATTTGGGGGAGATTTTGAGTGCTGTCCGAAGAATACCAGGCTCTTTCCGATATCCCGAGGACCATAGGAAAGCAGGCACGCATTGAAACCGTGTAGCACCCAGTCAGCTACACTATTGCTCTTGTGTCGCAATGTTGTTCTGTCTGTCAATAACGAGTGTAACCGCATTGAGCTCGTGATATCTGTATAACTCATGACTTCGGCGCTTGGCCGTGACCGCGGTTGTGTGGCATCACGAATGCCTATAGTTTTACCGTGCACCCACAAGGTGCGTGCTTCTTTCTTATATAGACCGTGATTGTCTCCAATATCTGAGTGACCCCTATTCTCGTCCATATGGTCATCAATCACGGCGTGGACGTCAAATGTCCCCAAGGTCGCATCCCCACCACCAAGGCTCTCCAACTCGTGCGCCAAGCGCTTGGTCGGCGAGTCCACTCCTGCATATGCGTAGGCTGTACCACTGTCACCCCACGATGCCATCTTGCAGTGGACTTCTGGTGCATCGAGTCTCATCGGCTAGCTTAGACATTGCAAATCGGTCTGTCACGCACCACAGAGGTATTTTTTGAAACTAAAACATATATCACTGTGTCATTACACTCTATCAGTTGCGGTAATGGCTGAGGAGAGCAACGCGAGATTGGCATATGACCGTATTTCAGCCCTTCTCAAGGATCAGGCGTCAAGCTTGGACCCCGGGGTGGATTTCAGGACAAATGATAGCTTCAGTCGCGGCGAGGTAAATACTACTGGTATGAGAGGATCAAGGGGCGCCTCTGTAACCCAAGGTGATGTATCATTCTCATTTGGTGCGAGTTTTATGGGGCACGAGACTCGCCGAGAAGAGACTTTGAATGACGAAGAAGCTTTTGGTGGAGACTCAGTCTTTAGTAGCGAGTCCGAGGAGGAACATTTTCACTCCTCTTTGGCTGCTTTCCTGTGTCAGACAGAGCACGACCCCAACGAGCTAGTGGGTGTGCGGATGGAACATAAAGATCTCCAAGCTGAAATATCTTCCGATTATTCTGTCAAGGCTGGGCTTAGCCACGAAGAGGCTGTGCGTAGACTGCATTCAGTGGATACTGCTATGCAAGATGTCCCTTCAATGAGCTCCAACGACCAGGGAAGTCGAAGTGGTGAAGCCATGAGAAAGAGAAAGCAAGAAGAAGTGAGCGAAACTAGAGCAGAGAGGGACATGTGGGCCTTGCTTGACATCCTGAGCCGGGCTGAGCTCTTAGTGAAAATAAATGATGACGAGTGTGCTCAGAAGGCTACCGAAGCTATAGCCTCACTGGCTCCTGACACACTTTCAGCAGAAGTTCACAACGCGGTGCTACATGCAGATCTACGCGTCAAGAAGGGTCGTGTGCTCTGTGAGTGGCTAGAGTTTGCCGCTAGGGATCTCGTACAGGAGCTTCCTGAGCTTGATGAGCCCTGGGAGCGCACTTTGAACAGCCATGCACGCTTCTCCGGTGAGGACCATTCCGGGAGTGCTGTGGAGAGTGCGCATCCTGACGCCCAGCTATCGAGGGATACGGCTCTTTTGGGACTAGAAGAGGGGGATTACAGGGAACAAGAGTTGCTCCTGAGAGCCCTGTGGCAGCTCATTCGCAGTGGTCAGGTAGCCACGGCCCAGCAAGTTGCCTGGAATGCGAGAGTGTTCTGGCTGGCGTCGTCCCTGAGCGGGGTTGCATCGCACTACTATGAGGCCGAGAGCCTATCTGGAGGAGCACCTGGTGCACCAGAAGAAAGCATGGACGTGGATGCGGAGACGAAGGCTGTATTGCGTGTGCCTAGTCGCCGGGGAAATGTCCGACGCCCCTTGTGGCTTCGCACTTGCTGGCTGTATTCGGATAAGCTCGCCGCCAACTCCGTGAACTGGAAGTGTGTACGAAGTAATCGAAGCAGAGCTGATATGGATGACATCGATGTGGGCATGAATGCTATGTATGAGATGACCATATATGCAGCTCTATCCAATAATACTCGGGTTTCATTGAAATCTCCGTGTATTTCATCTTGGAGTGATCGCATGTGGGTGCTAACCAAGGCTGTACACGAGAGAGACATCAGTTCTGCCTTGCGAACACATCGAGACCGAAAGATGCGTCACTCACAACTGTACCCGGAGTGCCAGCCGGCCTTAGTAGAGGCCGACTCAGCCTTGAATCGCCTGGGAGAGGAGGCGGGCCTCGCCTCCTTGGGGGTAGCCTCGGATAAGGGACTCAACGGTCTCCTCGCGCTAACGGGTCTGCCCTCCAGTGACGTACGTGGAGATAAAATTGACGCTGAAGCCGTTATTTTACAGCTGCAGGCCGCTATAATTCTTGGCCCAGACGGACTAAACGCCTTTCTGCGTTCCCACGTTGCTCCAATCCTGGCCACTTGTGCTGACTTCTACCGCACTTTCTCTCCTTCAGCGACGCGAGTTGGGCCTCTCCTCCTCACTCCCTTCCCTGGCAGTTCGAGATTGCTCCGTGTGTTCGCTCACCTCGTGATATGGCTCCGCTATTCCAATGAGGATGCTCCATGCGACCTTCAAAGAGAACTGTCCAACTTGACAGACTCGCTATTCTACGCGGCTATCGAGGGCTACATTGAGTACTTGATTTTCACCAAGCGGAGTACTCTCGTAGCTAGATATGCTTGCTTCCTGTCTCGATCGAGACGGGTCCAAGCCTACACTAGGCTGCTGATTAGCATGCCAGCCCTCGCCACAGAAGCCACTACAGACACCTCGAGAGCAGAGGGAGTGGCGCCAGGGCTGGACCACCCCGAGGCCGTTCAGATCCTTCAACTTGCGAGGCAAAGCTTCTGCGCTGACGATGTTAAGCAGATTGTCACAGCTTACGCTCAAGCTAGCCGAGAAGGCACTGGTCGTTCTCCTCTATTTTCCGCCACGATTTCGAGCACGGAAGAGAATGAGGAGGAGAAGAAGGAGGGGGAAAGTGTCGCAAATGCCTCTAGCGCCTTAGCAGAGGAGGAAGAAACTGCAGACGCGCAGTCGATTGATAGCTTGAAATGGCTGTTCATCGACCCCTCACATCGCCTGGAGGCTGTCAATCAAACAAATAGGCTGATCGTCAGACTCCTGTGTAATGAGAGGAGCCTCCGCCACGGCCACAAAGACTTTCCCCTAGCCTCATGTAGGGGCCCAAAGATATCTCTAGTGAATCTCCTTCTCAGTCCCTCACACTTTCCAGACGATAGTGAGGCAATTGGGACTGGTATGCTGCGCGACCTGAAGCATCAAGTGGAGAATGACATGGCCTCTAACGAGGGGGACCCGGAGGTTTTGGAGGCAGAAATGCAAGAGTTACTGTTGCAAGAAGCACAGTGGGGTGTCAATTGGCGCCAATTACAGTTCTGGAGGTCGTTTCTGGCCACAATGGGAGATACAGAGCACTTCCACACAACTCTTGCGAAATTCAAGGATACAAGTACTACTGGGGGTGCGGGGGCCGGAGTGAGCCATCGCGCGCAGATCGAGCGTTCAGCAGAAAATGTGATTAATGGCGTGTTGAGAACTGTCACTGGCAAGCAGCAGCGAGAGGACACGACAGAGGAGCCTGGCCATGAGGATTGGCTGGCGAGCACCGGTTGCATGGAGATCTGGCACGACGCAGAGGCCGTGGCTGTACGCACTGCCAGACACGCAGTAGACGTATTTTTAGCCGAAACGAAGCAAAATGCGCACGATCTTAGGCAGCAGAGCTCGGCTGGATACACAGACTTGGTCCCTTGCGCGGAGCTCCGGGACAAGTTGACCTCTTTAGAGGCGATCGCCACACGCCTCTTCGACCCCTCTGTGGCGCTGCGTGGGTGTGCCGCAACGGTAGCTCCTACTGGCCCCACTGGACAAGGCCCCAGTGTGGTTTCTAGACAGCTCGAGCTGCTTCATATGGTTCGATCGCTGCTTTTTGATGTCATTGCCGCTGTAGAGACGTGCGACGACAGCGAGGGCAAGGTGGACAAACGATACCACCTCAATGTCGCGATAGAGAAAATTGCGGAAAGTTTGAGATTTGCGGAAGAGTGCCGCGTTCTGAGCGTGAATGTGGTGCTATGTTTGCTACATATCTACTTGCGTGTGTGCCTTGAGGCCGGTGCAGCGCTGGAGCGCATAGAATTGCCCTCCTTTGCACATCAGTGGTTCGCAAGTGGGGTGAGGTTGGCTGCAGTGTTGGCCGACTCGCATCCAGCCCTGCAGCTGTCGCTCTGCTTGCCTACACCAGAGATAGAGCGCCTTTTGACTGATATCAACGCCTGCTCACTAAAGTCCGTAGACCTGCGGGGGGTTTTCGATCTCACCAACGAATGACGAAAGAATTCTTTGTCTCAAATGTTCCCCTGAAGTATTCATTACGGCACATCAACTGTCACAACTCAGATACATCCTCCTAATACCACCACTGACCTATGCACATGATGCATGGCCTATCCTATAAGCTATTCTTCGTCACCGTATTTGCGAACCATCCTCTTGTACTTCTTCGAGTTCAGGAACTTCGTCTCACGCGTCTCTCTCCACTTGTCATACGCCTCGCTCTTCCATACCTCCAGCTCCACAGCCTCCTTCTTCTCCTCGGCTGTGAGATTGTCCCACATGGTGAACCCCACCATCTCGAAGCACATCTCCTCCCTTTCCTCGTAGCTGAGAGGGACGCTAGACACGTATCGCCTGTGAAACCTCGCCCCAAAGTCCCATAGCACTTTCGGGAGAAAACAGACACGTACAATCAATAGGTGCTTCCTTTCGGGCTTGTAGTACTCGCCCCAGTCTTCGATGTTGTCCAGCAAATCATCTACCACCTTGAGGAAGACCGGGTCTTTGGCGATCTTGGATCTCCCCTGACTGCTGTACAGTCCCTTCAACTTCGGCTTATCCGCCGGCTCCTTGGATTCCCGCAAAATGCCTTCGTACAGCTTGACCGCCTTCTTCTCCAAATTTATGGCAATGTCCGTGGCCCCGCTGTACTTGTCCCATTTTTCAGTAATTTGCCGTCGGAGCAAGCTCCGTGCGCGCTTGTGCTTTTGCATCTGAACAATGTGCCAGAAGCACGAGGCCAACCCTAAAGCCATTATAATCACAAACCAGGCAGGTGTCTTTGGCAATGCCTTCCACACGCCTCGACCATCGGCGAAGCGATAGTAGCTGCGACTGCCATGTTCCAGGTAGTAATCGTAGTTGGGGCGCGTCTCATTTCCACTCAACACCTCGTACGCCTTTGCGACAATACGGAACTGCTCTGTTGCATTGGCCTTCTGAGAAGGGTCTCGCACCTTGTCTGGATGAGTGGCCCGAGAAATCTTACGATACGCTTTAGAAATTGTTGTTGAATTCGCATTGTTCTCCACGCCCAACAGGCTGTAGCAGTCCCGCTGGCCACAAAACACCTCTAGCGGATCCCAGATATTGCCGTCATTATTTGATGCTAGAGAAAGACTCAAGCAAGAAAGAAGAGCTACACAGACGAGGCACAGCTCCCATGAAAACATGATCGCTTCTCCGCTCTCCCTCCTCGTCAGGTCTTAATTCTGCACTTGGCGGTGAACGACTAGGCTTTTAAACTCCTCAAGATATGAAAGTTTCGAAAACTAAGTCCAAATTATAAAATCAGACTTTACTTCAACTTCTTTCACTGGAGCGTGTCGAAATATTTGCTTGGCATCGGCTTGCCTGAGCAATTCGGGATAGCGCTGTCTGTGAGTTATATTGCGTCTTTTGTGCTTGCTCACGAGAACATCGACACTTATTTACGCTTGTAGATTAACCGTTTCGTGCATAATCGTACTATGAAGTCCAAAATGTGGCAGGTGATTCTGGCCTTGCTGTTGCTCGCGGTTGTTACCGCCGAGCAAATTGCATACGATGCCTCGATGGTTCTGAGCACGACTTATTCGGATTATAATACACAGTGTACAACCTCTGTATGTGAGGACGCCTTGACGGCTGCTATTGCGATGGAGACGGGGATGGCTGTAAGTGATATCTCGGGCTACACCGCGTCTGCTGATAGTAGTAGTACAAAGGTGGAATGGAGCGCCTCGGTGACAACTACCGCATTTAGCTTTAGTGATGTGGAAACTGCTTTGGTAGAAGGGAAGGATGACGGCACATTGGCCAACGCGATCCAAGTCGCAGCGGGTCTGAATAGTGCGCCCCTGTTGAATTCTGCCACAGTTTCTTCGATAAGTGTGACTAGCACGCAGCCCACGCAGGCTCCTACAGCAGCACCTACAGCAGCACCTACAGCCTTGACCCCTGAGCACTTCAACTGGTTACTAGAGGAGCACTATATTTTTGTGTCCATTTTGGGGAGCATAGTCGGCGTGTTCGTTCTGTACTGGTTAGCATGGGGCGGCATATACTTCATGCAGTGGTACAATGAGATGCAGGAGCGCCACGAAATGGAGATTCAAGGCAAATTGGAAGAGGCTAACGAGAAGCTGGCACGTAAGTTTCACAACCACATCGACAACCCGCCGCCTCACGCAAGCCGAATGAGGGAAAACTTCAGGCGGCAGTTCGGAAAAGACGCCACTTCGCCAGAGTCGGTCATGATGGCGACTAGTTCGAGTGCTGGAGAGAAGGAAGAGTTCGACAGCGATGACGAGGAAAAGGGAGGCAGCGGTGGCGTCGCGTTGAGTAAGGTCAATGTAGGCATGACTCCGGGCAGGAGTACAGGCCAGGCCAAGACACCAGGTAGCGCGGGGTATATGGATGGCGGAATATACAGTGGTATTCGCAGGCCAGGCGTGCAAGCCAAATCTGCTAGCAGCAAGAAGGATGACGCGCCCCCCCCGAAGAAAGGCGGAACTTCGTCCCAAAAACTAGACCTCTCCTCTTTTGCTCGAGCTCCTTCCATTTTATCTCCAGGAAGTGCGCAGGACGAGGGTGACAGAAGCAGGAACAAGCAATCTGCGCGACTGAGACAAGGAGGAGGCTCCCCGAGCAGGCAGTTTGGCTTTAGCGCCAGCCCTGCTGGGCCTGGGCCACGGTAATTCAGGGTAATGCTGGCCGAATCTGCAGGATCACTCCTGTACCCCAATGTGAATATAGAGCCTAGAAGTGTAGCAATTTGTCTTTGCATCCATAACAACAAGACCCGTACATGAACGGCTTTCACCTCACTACTCTATACTTGCCATCCTAAGAAGACAGACTCAGCTCGACACCCACTTCCGCCGTGGCGATCTTCGTGGCAGCCATGAGAGCATTCATGTCATCCACGTCGTCGCCGTCTTCCTGCTCCTTCTCCCCCTCCTCTTCCTCCTCCTCTTCCTCCTCCTCGAGCTCTGCTAAGTCGTCGTCGCCATCCTCGTCGTTGTCCTCCATGGCCTCTAGGGTCTTGTTGCGAATGTCCATAATGCCTTGGCACTGGTCCACGCCTTCTGCACAGATCAGGTTACCATCCATTTTCAGCGTCTGGAACGATGCAACAGAGCTCACAGCACGACAGAGTGCCACAGCTCCCTTCGCAGTGACCTCGCAACAATTCACTGACAGACTTGCTAATAATTTGTACTTCCGCAAGGCTTTCGCCAAGCCGATAGCGCCTGTGGCTTCAAACATGTTGTCGTCCAGGGCTAGGTCAACCACATGGCTGACCAGGCAAGGAGCACTGAACACGTGTGCATATAGATCACTACACTCCTCGTCCATGCCAAAATCGTTTCCTGAAAGGTCGAGGAACTTCAGAGGCGGCGCCGCCTCCCGAAAGGCGTCACCAAGCGCCTCAAATGCCTCCAGTGCGTCAAGACTGGAGTCACGTAAATTTAAGGAAGTAAGGGAGGTCTGCTGTCTCAACACATCTAGGATGCAAGGCGAAGAGAACACATTATCACTCAGATCAAGCTTATGTAGCCGGGTACCACCCTTACTCAACGCTAGAAGTGTCTTCGCCACCTCGTCACAGCCGGCACTCTGACTCCGTGTACCAGAGAAGCGGAACTCGATCAGATTCGGGCAGAGTGCCGCTATTTTCGACACAGCGACAGCCCCTGGGTCCCCCGCCATGTTGTTGTAGAACTGAAATACTTCTAGAGGGGGCATGCCGCCGGTAGAAAGGATCTCATAAAGCTTCTCTCCGGCCTCCCCTGACAGCCCATCGTTGCACAGATACAGCTTCTTCAAGGACTTACATTTGAGTACTGCCTCACAAGCTATCACCCCTGGCTTTCCCATGGCATTGTCATCTAGATTCAAGGACTCTAACTGCACTCCTTCCAAGCCGTCGCATATTGACTTCAGTGTCCTGAGAGCCTCCTCCTCCTTCCTTCCCGCGATCATATCAGCAAGATGTGCGACACGCACTTGTCCACAGCGCTTCTTCAGATCTGCACCGATTACTGCAGCTGCCTCATCGCTAAAGCTCTTGTTACTAAGGTCTAGGTGCGTGAAATTCTTACCCTTAGGCTGTTCGATTTGCGCCACCAACTCTTCCGCCCTTGCTTTGTTCACCATCTCGCGTCCACCTTGCAAGGAGTAGACAACACTGTCATCATCACTTGTTGCTTGAGCAAAGTGTGACATTTTTGAGGGGAGAGAAAGCAGCAACCTCGCACAATGTACGTCCAGAGTGGATGAGGCGAGGATGTAACTTTCCATTCTACCGCTTTCACAGTGAACTCTGCGTTTTCAAAAAGTAGCTTAATTGAAGGAATAAGTCAATTTTGTCAGGATCTGTAGATTATTTGATCTATAAAATGCTGAGAGTACCAGCACGATACCGCTTGGCTAAAGCGAGTACGTCTCGAGGTTTTGGGGCTTCTGTGGGCTATGGGAAGAACCTAGAAAGCGTATCGGGCCCTCAAAGTGGTAGTGTGAAGCTGGGTAGTGTCTTGAGTTTCTCAGGGGGAGGACCATTGGCCCATTTAGCCGACGGAAGTGGCGTATGTAGTAGCGGTGGCACAGTGGTGCACGCTGCCGTCACGACTGCGGCGAATAGTGATGTTATGAGCGACTTTCTCCCTTTAACCGTGGATTATCGTAGCCGTGCATATGCTTTTGGTCGCATTCCATCAGTGTTTAACCGCCGAGAAAGACATGGAAGCGACGATGAAGTGCTAGTGTCCCGTATCATCGACCGGGCTGTGCGCCCTCTGTTTCCGAAAGGGTTGGTAAACCAAGTACAAGTGATCGCGACAGCTCATGCTAGTGACAGAATTCACGACCCAACGGTCATGAGCGTTAATGCGGCCTCTCTCGCCCTCATGCGTAGCAGTGTCG
>MDTB01189952.1_pt1 | contig 10318 bp, 9 predicted proteins | sample 811161 | NCBI WGS metagenome assembly MDTB01 (sample SAMN05326650, study PRJNA326480) | marine metagenome | isolation source: seawater | place: Mediterranean Sea | collected 2009
ATATTTATTTAAGAAATTAAGAAATGAATCGTGATTATCATCTCCAAGTTTTAAATATCCAATTTTTTCATCACTTACGTTTCTAAAAGGTAAAATTTGATTTTCATTTTTAACTATTGTAATGGCTTCAGAAGCAATTTTATCAAATAGAGCATAATCAACCTCTTCATTCATTTCTTCTACAATTTTTGTTTTAATGATAGGCTTAAATTCATGTAAACCAACCTTATATTTAGCCATCAATATCTTTTTCACAGACTCTTCAAGTCTTTCATTAGATATTTTTTTTCTTGTAAGTGCTTTTTTTATTTGTTTAACACTTTTATCTAAATCATTTGGCATTAATAATATATCATTACCTGCATTCATAGCACTCACATCAGCGAACTCTTTTTTTGAAAAATCAACAACACCCTTCATATCTAATGCATCCGTAACAATTAATCCCTGAAAACCAAGATCTTCTTTAAGTAAATTAGTTAGTATTCTTTTAGATAATGTTAATGGTAAATCACCTTCCTGAAGACTTGGAATATTTAAGTGAGCAGTCATAATTGAAGCAATATTATTTTTGATCAGTTTCTTGAAAGGATATAGCTCTATACTATCAATCCTTTCTGCACTAAAAGAAATTAATGGTAAAGTATAATGAGAATCTGTTTTTGTGTCTCCATGCCCAGGAAAATGTTTAGCTGAACCTAACAAGTTTTTTGATTGCATCCCCTTCATATAAGACAATGCTTTATTTGCCACATTATATTTATCTTCTCCAAAAGATCTTGAACCAATAATTGGATTATCTGGATTAGTATTAATATCAACAACAGGCGCAAAATTAATATGCACACCAAGTCGATTAGCGTGTTGTCCAATTCTCTCTCCTACTTTATAAATTAACTCATTATCCTCAACTGCACCAAGAGTCATGTTGTAAGGGAATGAAAAGGCGTCATCTAGCCTCATACCAATACCCCACTCAGCATCCATTCCAATGAGCAATGGGACATTAGATATGCTTTGAAAGTGATTTGTTGCATCAGCTTGATCTTTAATATTTCCTAAAGAAAATATTAATCCTCCTAAATTATATTTTTTGATAAGATTTGAAATATGATCTATCTCTTCTTTTCCATATTTTGTTGCTACCCAGACAGTAAATAGCTGTCCAATTTTTTCTTCTTGAGAAAGGCTTTGATATACACTATCAACCCATTTTTTCTGATTAGATTCATCAATTGTAATTAATGGAGATTGTGAAAAGGAAGTGAAAAAAGAAAAGAAAAATAAAATATAATATAATCTCATATAAATAGGTTTTTATGCCAACTTTCAATCGCCATGCTTTCCCACGAATTAATATACTCCTTTTTTGTTTTAACTAAATTATTATAGACTATAGTTTCTGTTAAAAATTCTTCATTTTTGATCATTTCTTTAATTTCACTCATACTTTTGATGGTAACTTTATCATTGGATTTAAAAGCAATTGCAAGTCTATTAAAAAAATTGAGATTCGTTTTACTTTGAAGATCAAAAATAAAGTTTGTGAGTGTATCAATAGAACACCCAGAAGCATTATTGACTGAGCTGTCAACACCAATTATAATAAATAAATTAAATTTTATTTCATAAGAGCATTTAAGCTCTCTACCGTGAGAGGACCAATTTGGAAGAAAGCTTTTTAAATTAAAATTTATCAAATCAATTTTATCATCAGAGATTATTTCATCAGATTGAAAAATCCAAACTCTTGAAGAGTCGTCCAACAAATTAAAATCGACAATCATAAATTAAGTTGATTTATCTAACAATTCAGCAACATCGTAAACATGGACTTTATCATCCATTTCTTTATTTTTAATTCCATCCGTTAACATTGTATTACAAAATGGACAACCAGCAGCAATTATTTCAGATTTAGTTTCTAAAGCCTCCTCAGTCCTTTTAATATTTATTTCCTTATTTCCTTTCTCAGATTCTTTAAACATTTGAGCACCTCCTGCTCCGCAACATAATCCTTTCTCTTTACAACTTTTCATTTCTTTCAAATCTGCATTCAAAGATTCAATTAGTTTTCTTGGGGGCTCATAAACTTTATTGGCCCTTCCTAAATAACATGGATCATGAAATGTTATTTTTTTTCCATTAAATTCTGAATTATCTATTTTTATTTTTTGTTCTGAAATTAATGTTGATAATAGTTCGGTATGATGAATAACATCATATTTTCCGCCAAGTTCAGGATATTCATTCTTGAGAGTATTAAAACAATGAGGGCAAGTTGTAACAATTTTTTTGAAATTATATTGATTTAAAATTTCAATATTTGACACTGCTTGCATTTGAAATAAAAACTCATTACCAGCTCTTTTTGCAGGATCACCAGTGCAACTTTCCTCCTTTCCAAGAACAGCAAATGAAACACCGGCTTTATTTAGTAAACTGACAAATGATTTAGTAATCTTTTTTGCTCTGTCATCAAAAGATCCAGCACAGCCAACCCAAAATAAAATTTCAGGCTGTAAGCCTTTATTTTGTAACTCTTTAATGGTTAAAATATTCATTTTTTAATTCTCGTCATCAAATACTTGAATTGTAGCAGTTTTTTGAATAAGATCAGTAAATTTACCATTGTATCTAGTTGCTTTGACCAAATGATTATCTATCCAATGATAGTTACCTCCTCTTGGTTTTCCCATCACCATGCTATGATATTTAAATCCATGATCATTCAACCATTTTTCAGTCACTCCTCTGTGTTCTTCTGTCCTGGAAGTAAAAAAGCATATAACATGTCCTTCATCATACCATTTATTTAAAGTTTCGAGAGCATCGGGATATAAAGCAGCTGTTGCCATTCTTTCAGGCTCTTCATTTGGAATATCGTCACATATTGTACCATCAATATCAATTAAATAATTTTTAATTCCTTTTGGTAATATTGGACTTACATGTTCACCATCTTCAAGCTTATCTTTTAATAGATTATCAATTTCTTTTTTTTCCATATTATTTTAATTATTTGTCCAGTTTAATCTATCCTGTTGGTTAAATGGCCAGGGTGCACCATTATTTTCTAAGTTATTCATCATATTATTAATTTCTGTTGGAGCAGAAGATTCTTCCATAACCATATATCTCCTTAAGTCAATAATAATAGATAATGGATCAATTCCTATTGGACATGACTCTACACATGCGTTGCAAGTTGTACAAGCCCATAGTTCTTCTTTTGTTATATAATCATTTAAAAGTTTTTTACCGTCATCTTTAAAAACCTTATTCTTATCAATATTTTTACCAACTTCCTCTAATCTATCTCTTGTTTTCATCATAATTGATCTGGGAGACAATATCTTTCCTGTTTGATTAGCTGGACATTCTGACGAGCATCTACCACATTCAGTACATGTGTATGAATTTAATAATTGAAACCAATTCAAATCAAAAACATCATTAGCACCAAATTTTTGAATTTGTTGATTAGTATTGTTTGTTGAATATGGGTCAACTTTTGGGTCAAGCATTGCTTTTACTTCTTTATGAACAGAATCTAAATTATCAAGACCACCTCCAGATTTAATATTAGAAAAATATGTATTTGGAAATGCTAAAAGAATATGTAGGTGTTTTGAATAATATAAATAATTTAGAAAAAATAGTATACCTAATATATGTATCCACCATGAGACTCTTTCTATGATAAAAACACTGGAAACTTCTAAGTTTTCATAAATAGGAAGTAAATAAGAACTAATTGGATAACTGCCATAATCACCATAATATGAATAACTAGCATTTTGCAAAATCTGATCAGTTGCGTTCATGTTTAAAAATAAAAACATTAAAACAACTTCAATATAGAGTATATAATTTGCATCATTTTTAGGCCAACCTTTTAGATCATTACTAATAAATCTTCTAATTTTTAAAAAGTTTCTTCTTAACCAAAAAAGAATAACACAAACTATAACTGCAAAAGCAAGGAGTTCAAAAAATGCAATTAAAAAATTATAAAAATTACCTAAAAATGGAGCTAAAAATCGATGAGTACCTAAAACTCCGTCAAGTATAATTTCAAACAACTCAATGTTTATTAAAACAAAAGCAACATAAACAATAAAATGTAGTATTCCTACCAGTGGTTTATCAAACATTTTAGATTGACCAAAGGCTAATCTAAACATTTTTTTAAATCTAAAATTAGACTTATCAGACCTATCAATATCTTTTCCAAGATTTATGTTTCTGTATAATTTCCTGCAATTTCTAATGAATAATAAAATTGAAAAAATGAGTATCAAAGAAAAAAGAATAGAGGATATCATTTAGATAAAATTATTTTTCTTTCTTTTCATACTCTATATTTTTTTTCCCAAATAAAGAAAAATGAACATATCTTTTTGGATTTAATCTTAAATCTTCAATCAAGAGATTTATATTTTCACTTGCCGCATTTAAAGATTTTATTATGGAATCATCGTAAATTAACTTATTGACTGTTCCATCACCTGAGGATATTTCATATAAAATTGAATTTAGATTTTCTGAGGATTGATTTAAGTTTTGAATTATCAGCTCTAGATCGGTAAAACTATTAGAAAAGTCTGATAGATTAGAGGTTGTTTCATTTATACTATTAATTGTATTTGAAATTTTTGTTTGATTATCAGTCAATAAAGTTTCAATTTTTGAAGAAGACAGTTTTATATTTTCAATCGTATTAGATAAATCCTCAAAAGTTAACTTAATATTATTTTGAGTTTCTCGATCTAGAATATTATTTATTGATATTAACAAAGAATCAGCACTAACAAAAGTTGATTCAATTTTTTCTTGAAGCGGAGAAAGTTTATCATTTACCAGCTCTGTCAAACCAGGTGCTATAGCAGAATTTAAGGTGTCACCTGATTTTGCTTGTATTCCAGGTTTTGAAATAACTGCAAGGGCTTTACCACCGATAAGACCAGTCTCATATATCTGTGCAATACTATTCTTTGAAAAATTAATTTTATTCTCAACTCTAAATTTCACTAATAACTTTTGAGTATTTCTATAAAATACTATGTCTTGAATACTTCCAACATTAAAACCACTAATAGTTACAGGTGTTCCATTGGAAACTCCTTCAACATCATCATAAATTGCATAAAAAGTTCTGTCGGCAGTAAAAACATCATTACTTTTTAGATAACTAAATCCAATTATGAACATGATGATTCCCGAAAGGACTAAAATAGCTGTCTTTATTTCATTAGATAAATTCATTTATTTTATAAATTTAAAAATTATCGAAGATTATTTTTCTATTTCAGACAAATATTTATACAAACTATATTTTAATCCATTTTTAAATAATACAATAAAAGAGTCATTATACCCTTTTCCTTTTGCGACTCTCAAGTTTTTTAAAGCAGTCTGATAATTGGATGTTTTTTCGTAAAAGTATTTATATAAACCATTTTCCTTTTGAAATGTGAGATTGTTTAATCCATTGAAATTATAACTTTTTAAAGGTATTAACTTTGAACCTACTGCTATTCTAATTTTAAAAACATACTGATCTTCTTCGTTTTTATAATTTTTAGAATCAATTTCATATCTAGAAATTTCTTTGTTTTTATTAGAAAAATACCTATTGATAGCATCAGCTATAGCAACTGACATTTCTGATTGACCTTTTAGAGAATTTAAATATTTACCTTCATTTTTATTTGTCAAAAAACCTGTTTCAACTAGTACACTTGGCATGTAAGTGTATTTTAAGACTATAAAACCAGCTTGTTTTACATTTCTATTTTTTCTATTTAGATTTCTTACAAAAGATTGTTGAATAAAGTTTGCTGCATTAATACTCTGGTCAAGATATTCTTCTTGCATCAAAACCAAGCTGATTACTGACTCAGGATTGTTGGGGTCAAATCCATCATATTTTTGTTCATAATTATCCTCTAAAAATATTACTGAATTCTCCTTTTTAGCAATTTGAAAATTTCTATCGTTTGCATGTAAACCTAATACAAAAGTTCCAGCCCCATAAGCATTAGAGTTATGTGCATCACAATGAATAGATATAAATAAATCAGCGTTGGCATCATTTGCTATTTGTGCTCTTTTAAATAAATCAATAAATCTATCGTCTTTTCTTGTATAGATAATATTATAATTATTATTTTTCTCTAAGACCTCACCCAAACCTAATGCTATTTTTAAAGCGATATTTTTTTCAAGGTATCCATTACCCGTATTACCAGGGTCTTTTCCCCCATGACCTGGATCAATTACAATTGTATGTTTATTTTCTTGGGAATTAGAGCTAAAAGCATAAAATATTAAAAGAAAAAATGTTAGAATTCTGTTATAATTATTTATGTAAGCCATACCTTATAAAATTATCATTAATTTTGGAAAGTCATTCTTCAATTTGCATATAAAAATAAATCATAGAGTATTTTTTTTCAAAACAGCATGTTTAATAATTCTTCTTTTATTTCCATTATTTATTTTATCCCAGGAAAAAGAAATTGATAGCATACAACATGATACTGTTAATAAAAAAAAATTTCTACTAGATAAGGTTGATAGAAAAGCCAAAGGATTTATTAAAATAAATAACAATAAGAAAACAATTCTACTCTATGATAATGCAGAGCTAAGGTATATGAATATTGAGCTCAAAGCTGGAATTATTGAATTTGATTGGGAAAACAATATTGTATCTGCTGGGCGAATATTAGATTCCGTTGGAAAACCTACTCAAACTCCAATATTCAGGCAGGGTTCAGATGAAGTAAAACCAGACTCTCTTAGGTACAATTTTGATACAAAAAAAGCTCTAATATGGAATTCAAGATCGGAACAAAATGATATGAATGTTTTTTCAAAAGCTACAAAAAAAGAGAATGATTCAATCTATTTTATTAAAGACGCAAAAGTAACTACATCAAAAAATATTGATGATCCAGAATATTACATTAGAGTTCGAACTGGTAAATTCATCCCCAAAAACAAGATTATTGCTGGACCAAGCAATTTATATATTTATGATGTTCCAACACCAATTTTTTTACCGTTTGCTTATTTTCCTTTAAGTGAAGATAGAAATTCTGGTTTTTTATTTCCAACAATAGGACAAAATAACAACAGGGGCTATTTTTTGCAAAACGGAGGTTACTATTTTGCTCCAAGTGATTATTTTGATTTAACATTACTTGGTGACTATTATACAAATGGAAGCTATGGAATGAGAATTGAATCTAATTACAGAAAAAGATATGCTTACTCTGGAAAATTAAGTTTTAGATTTGAAAATCTTATTGATGGAGAAAGAGGTTTACCAGGTTATTCTAAATCCGATATATATAATGTAAGATGGTCACATTCACAAGACTCAAAGGCAAATCCTAACAATAGATTTTCTGCATCTGTAAACTTGGGTAGTAGTAACTATTTCAGAGAATCATTAAACCAAATAAATACTCCTAATTTTTTAAATAATACATTAAATTCATCTATATCATTTTCTAAAACATTTAGAGGATATCCATCTGTAAATATGTCTCTTACAGCTTCTCACTCTCAAAATACAAGAAGTAAAAGTGTAAATTTAATTTTACCTACTTTTCAAGGAAATATGGAAAGAATTTATCCTTTTGTAAAAAAGAATACACAAAAAAAAGGGATTTTTGAAAATATAAATTTTCAATATACAGTCAGAGGCGAGAATAGGATTAACACAACAGATTCCTTATTTTTAAAAAAAGGTATGTTTGATGATGCTAAATATGGTATGAAGCATACAATCCCAATTAGTACGAATTTTAAAATGTTTAAACATTTTAGCGTTAGTTTAAATGGAAATTTTGAAGAGGTTTGGACTGGGTCAAGCATCTTAAAAAATGATTTTGATGTCATTAATAATATACAGGGAGAAATAGTAACAATTAAAGGCTTTAATCGATATAATCAATATGATTTTGGATTAAGTATTGGTACAACTATCTATGGATTGTTCAATTTTAAACAGGGTAAAAGAATTGAATCAATAAGACATGTAATTAGACCATCAATAAGTTATAATACAAGACCAAGTTTTGAAAAATATTATGATACTTATATTATCGATGCTGATGGAAATACTGCTGATTATACAAGATTTGAGGATTCTTTCTTTGGAAGACCTTCAAAAGTATACTCAAGTAATATTGGTATTAATGTCAGTAATAATATAGAGGCTAAAATAAGAGAAAGAGATAGTACTATTGTAGAACCAAAAAAAGTCAAAATATTAAATAATTTAAATTTCTCTACAAGCTACAATATCGCAGCTGATTCATTGAGATTAAATCCTATTAGAATGAATGCAGGAACAACAATCTTTAATAATAAATTGAATTTAAATATTGGAGCCACTTTTGACCCTTATAGTATAAATGCAAATGGAAATAGAATAAATAAACTTAACATTACAAATGGTGGAGGTTTAGTAAGAATGACTAGTGCAAATATAAATTTAAGCTATGCGATTGATAGTAAATCTTTTGATTCAGACTCAAGTAAAGATAATAGTGAAAACTTATCTGGTGGAGGAAGGAATGATGATCTATTTGGTCAAAGTCAAGATTTGACCAAAAGTACATTTGATGATAATGAGGGGGAAGAGGATACTTCAAAAAATAAATTAACAGAATATATAAATAAGATTGGTTGGGATTTTCGTTTCGCACACTCTTTGACTTATTTAAATAATAGAGGACAAAGGGATATTGGAAATAATTCATTGATGTTTTCAGGAAATATTATGCTGTCAAAGAAATGGAAGGTTGGTGGGTCATCAGGTTTTGATTTTAAAAATAAAGGATTTACATATACTCAACTTAGATTTGAAAGAGATTTAGATAGTTGGAAAATGAATTTTAGTTGGGTACCCTTCAGTGTAAGAGAGTCTTGGTATTTCTTTATTGGAATAAAAAGTGGTTTTTTAAGTGATCTTAAATATGATAAAAGAAAAGAACCAGATAAAAGATTGTAAATAATAATTAATTTTAATAAAATGAAAAAAATAGTTTATACAAATAATGCTCCAGATCCTGTTGGACCATATAATCAGGCAATATTTTCAAATAATATTTTATTCATTTCAGGACAAGTAGCTATTGATCCGATAAACGGTAATATGAAAAATGGCAATATTAAGGAAGAAACTACTCAAGTTATGAATAATCTCAAAGCTATTTTAAATGAAGTAGATTTTGATTTTAATAATGTAATAAAATCAACAATTTATTTATCTAGTATGGAAAATTTCACAATAGTAAATGAAGTATACGGAAGTTTTTTTAAAAAAAATTATGTTCCTGCTAGAGTTACAGTTGAAGTAAGTAGATTGCCAAAAAATGCTAATGTAGAAATAGATATGATAGCTAGCTAAATTTTATGATTTCGATGATATTCAACTAAACCGTCAATCGGTTTTTTCAAAACATTTCCAAGGATCATCCCTCTTTTTTTTAAACATTCATTAAGTTCATTATTGAGATAAAATGAAATAGAACCAATAAAATGTAAGGGAATTTCATTACAATCAGTAAATTGCTCTATTTGATTTGTTATAAACAAATTAAACCCCTTTCTAATTAATTCAGAACAATAAGGATTATTCTTATTTTCAACAACAAACTTTGCAAATGTTGCTAAATATGTATTGGGGTTAGGTTTTTTATATAATTTATCCTTAATAATATTAGGATCAAGATCAAAAGATTCTGAAAATTTCTGAGAAATATCAAATGGCATTTTTTCAAAAAAATAATCTCTAATCATTTGTCTTCCAAAATAATTACCACTAGCGTCATCCATTAAAACGTAACCAAGAGAAGTGACCTTTTGATGAATATTTTCACCATCAAAATATGTGCAATTTGAACCTGTACCAATAATAGATACTATAGATTTTTTGCCCTTTGTAGCAGTTGAGTAAACAGCAGCATAGGTATCTTCTTTAACAGAAATCTTTGCATTTGTAAAAATCGATTCAAAAACCTTTTTAATCAACTTTTTTGGTTGTATAGTTCCACATCCTGCACCATAAAAAAATAAATGACTAATATTTTTTCTGTTCTGATATAGATCATAGTTATTTATGATTCTCTCCTCGATTATATACTCATCCAGAACCTGAGGGTTTAGACCTAAAGTTTGAGTTTCAAAAACTATATTGCCTTCATCATTTAAACAAATCCAGTCAGTTTTGGTAGAACCACTATCAACAATAAGTCTCATGATATATTAACTACAAAAATGTTTAGCTAAATCTAAT
>MDTB01229573.1_pt1 | contig 10318 bp, 11 predicted proteins | sample 811161 | NCBI WGS metagenome assembly MDTB01 (sample SAMN05326650, study PRJNA326480) | marine metagenome | isolation source: seawater | place: Mediterranean Sea | collected 2009
CGGCAACGCTCAAACGCCGAGGCGTCGCTGTGAGTGTGCGCGCCAGCCGAGGGTTGGATCAAGACGCCGCCTGCGGTCAGTTGCGGCGTCAGCGCCAGGACAGGGTGCAGGGCTGATGGTCGCCATCGATTGGATCCTGCTTGGGGCTTATCTGTTCTTCACCCTGGTGCTGGGCTTATGGCTGGCACGGCGCAACAGCAGTGAAGACGACTATTTCCTCGCCGGCCGCAGCCTCAATGGATGGCTCTCTGGTGCTTCGATGGCCGCCACCACCTTCTCCATCGATACTCCGCTTTATGTGGCTGGCCTGGTGGGCAGCCGCGGTCTGGCCGGGAACTGGGAATGGTGGAGCTTCGGTCTGGCCCATGTCGCCATGGCGGTGGTGTTCGCTCCGCTCTGGCGCCGTAGTGGTGTGCTCACCGATGCAGCGTTCACCGAGCTGCGCTATGGCGGCCCTGCTGCGGCTTGGCTGCGGGGCATCAAGGCATTTTTGCTGGCGCTTCCGGTCAATTGCATCGGCATCGGTTACGCCTTCCTGGCCATGCGCAAAGTGGTGGAAGCCCTGGGCATTGTTGAGGGCCAACCGTCGTTTGCCGGCCTGAGCGACACGGTCTGGCTGCTGGTGGTGGTGGCTGCCATGGTGTTGCTCTACACCGTGGCTGGCGGCCTGTGGGCGGTGGTGGTCACCGATGGCATCCAGTTGGTGCTGGCCCTCGGTGGTGCTCTGGCGGTGGCTGTGGTGGCGGTTCAGGCCGTCGGTGGCATGGATCAACTGTTGAGCCAGCTCGAGGCGCTGGATCGCCCTGAATTGCTCTCCTTGCTCCCCTGGCAGTGGAATGGCAACGGGGTGAGCTGGATCGAAGGCAGTGGCATCAGCTTCAGCATGTTCACGGCTTATCTCGCCCTGCAGTGGTGGAGCTTTCGGCGCAGTGACGGCGGCGGTGAATTCATCCAGCGCATGCTGGCCACCCGCGATGAGCGCCAGGCTCAGGTGGCCGGCTGGGTGTTCCTGGTCATCAACTATCTAGTGCGCAGCTGGCTTTGGGTGGTCGTGGCCCTGGCGGCCTTGGTGCTGCTGCCGGCCCAGCAGGATCTTGAGCTGGGCTACCCGGCCCTGGCGGTGTCCCTGCTGCCCCCGGTGGCCTTGGGACTGGTGGTGGTGTCGTTGGTGGCTGCCTTCATGAGCACGGTCAGCACGGCCGTCAACTGGGGTGCCAGCTACCTCACCCATGACCTTTACCAACGCTTCTGCCGTCCCGCTGCAGGTCAACGTGAACTGTTGCTGGTGGGGCAGCTCACCAGCGTGCTGTTGTTGCTGCTTGGTGTCATCACAGCTCTGATCAGCGACAGCATCGGTGCGGTGTTCCGGTTGGTGATCGCCATCGGCACCGGTCCAGGCGTTGTTCTGGTGCTGCGCTGGTTCTGGTGGCGCGTCAATGCAGCCGCTGAGCTGGCGGCCATGCTCAGCGGCTTCCTGGTGGGCTTCTCCACCTCGGTGGTCCCCGAGCTGCGCATTGAGGACTACGGCCTGCGGCTGATGGTCACCACCGGGTTATCCGCTGTGGTTTGGCTCAGCGCCCTGCTGCTCACCCCGCCGGAGTCGCCCCAGGTGCTGGATCGCTTTGTGCAAGCGGTCAACCCTCCAGGCCCGGGCTGGCAGCAGATTCGCCAGCGCATTGGCGTGACGCCGCTGGAGGGGCTTGAGCGGCTGATCACGCGCTTCCTCTGCAGCACCGGTCTGCTCTTCGGTGGGCTGCTCGCGATCGGTGCCTTTCTGCTGCATCAGCAGCGCGCCGGCTGGATCTCTCTGCTGGTAGCGGCGATCTGTCTGCAGCCGTTGCGACGGGACTGGCGTCGCTCGTCTCTGGCCGGTAGGCCCCAGAATGGCTGAAGGTCCGAGCTCGCTTTGTCCTTTTTTCGCTCCAAACTTCTGCCCGCCGCCATCCTGCTGGTGTTTGGCCTGGCCCTCTTTGCCGTGAGCGCAAGGATCTGGTTGCCTGGGGACATGGCAGCACCAGCGCCGATCGGTTGAAGCCATGGCGCAGAGCAATGATCTGAATCTCGAACTCGAGCTGCTGCAAGGGGAGCTGGAGGAGGAGAATGCACCGGATCCGCTGGATCTGATCGATGCGGCAGGTCCTGATCAGGGCATCAGTGAAGCCGAGCTGCTCGAGGCTCTCGACAACCTTCGCGGCAATTACGAGCAGTCCATGCAGGGGCTCAAGCTGTTCTGTGAACACCGCGATGCCAGGTGTCATCCGTTGCTGGTGCCGTTGTTGCAGAGCAGCTGTCCGATTCAGCGGATGAGTGCGGTCTATGCCCTGGGCCGTAATCCCTACAGCCAGGCGCTGCCTTTGCTGCAGCAACAGTTTCGTCTCGACAGCAATAGTTATGTGCGCAAGGCCCTGGCCTGGACCCTGGGCAATTACGCCGATGCCGATGTGACCGGTGATCTGCTGCAGGCCCTGCGTTTTGACAATGCTGCCGTGCGCCTCTGGTCGGCCGGGTCGCTGGTGGATGCGGCTCTGGCCCACCCTGACCAGCTTGAGGAGGTGACCTCCGAGTTGCTGCTGACGTTGCAGGTGGATCGGGAGGCCGCGGTGCGCAGCAACTGCGCCTGGGGACTGGGTCGATTGCACCCCAAGCTCCCCCCTGCAGAACAGCAAGTTCTCGAGCAGGGTCTGCTGCACGCGCTGTTGCACGATTGCGATTCCGGCGTGCGCCAGGACGCGCGCTCGGCGCTGGAGCAGCTTGACGATGGCGAGGTGCTGGGGCGGTTGCAGACCCTTGTGGATGAGGGCCTGATCGGTTGAGGCCAGCGCTTTCTGGTCAATCCGGCTAGCATCTGACATCAGCACGCTGGTTTTCTGTGCCGCAACAGAGCATCCGCTTTCGCATCAGGCCTGACGGCCGCGTTGAGGAGCTCGTTGAAGGTGTTCAGGGGGCTGGCTGTCAGGACCTCACCCGGTCCATCGAAGCTCGTCTCGGCACGGTCAGCTCGGTCCAACCCACCGCAGACCACTTCCAGCAGGCCAGCGCATCCCAATCCGTACAGCAAGGCAACCATGTCGCACTTCAGCACGGTCAAAACTGAGCTCCGCGATCGCGAGGCCCTCGTGGCGGCGCTGCGTGACCTGGGCCAGGAGCCTGCCAGCGGCGAGCAGCCCGTGCGCGGTTACCGCGGTCAAACGGTGACGGCTGATCTGTGCTGCGCCCAGGACGGGGGTGCTGATATTGGTTTTCGCTGGAACAGCGCAGAGCAGCGCTATGAGCTGGTGACTGATCTTGAGCTATGGAGCCAGCCCATCCCGGTGGAGCGCTTTCTGGCCCAGCTCACCCAGCGCTACGCGCTGCAGTCCATCCTCGCCAGCACCGCTGAAGAGGGCTACGAGATCGCGGAGCAGCGCCAGAGTGTTGACGGCTCGATCGAGCTAGTGGTGACCCGCTGGCAGGCCTGAAGCTTCGGGGTGACGGCCATGATTGATCCTGGCTTGGCTTTTGGCGCTCCACCTGTTCAAACGGGTTCCGCGGCCGTCACTGGTAAGGAACCCCTTCTTGGTGGTGAGCTCAGGGAGAAGGCCGTCTGGGTCGATGAGGCTGTCTGCATCGGCTGCCGCTACTGCGCCAATGTGGCTTGCAATACCTTCATGGTGGAATCCAGCTACGGGCGCTCCCGGGTGATTCGCCAGGACGGCGACAGTGGCGAGCGGATTCAAGAAGCCATCGACACCTGCCCGGTCGATTGCATCCATTGGGTCGAGTTTGAGCAACTCGAGGAATTGCGTCAGCGTCTGGCGGGCCAGGAGTTGCTGCCCTTGGGACTGCCCTCGGCGACTCGGCACAAACGGACGCTGCCCAGGCCATGATTCCAACCCGACGGTTTGGCCGCACCGAGCTGCCCATGCCCGTGCTCAGCCTGGGCGGGATGTGCTTTCAGCAGAGCTGGAGCGACCTCGATGCCAGTGCGATCGAAGCGGAAAGCCAGCGCAACCTAGAAGCGACCCTGGAAGCGGCCGTTGCCGCTGGCTTCCATCACATTGAGACGGCTCGGTATTACGGCACCTCAGAGCTGCAGCTCGGCCCGGCCTTAGCCAGACACCCCGATCCCCAGCGCATCCTGCAGACCAAAATTCCCCCCAGGGATGACCCCGCCGCCTTTGAAGCCGAACTGGAACGCAGTTTTCAGCTGCTGGGTGTGCAACGGGTGGATCTTCTGGCCGTGCATGGCATCAATCTGCATGAGCATCTCGAGCAGACCGTGCGTTCCGGCGGTTGCCTTGACGTGCTGCGGCGCTGGCAAGGGGAGGGCGCCATCGGTCACATCGGCTTTTCAACCCATGGCCCGCTTGATCTGATCCTCGATGCCATCGCCACCGATGTCTTTGATTACGTCAACGTGCATTGGTATTACATCCGCCAGGACAACGATCCGGCCCTGACGGCGGCGCGGGAGCGGGACATGGGGGTGTTTCTGATCAGTCCCACCGATAAGGGCGGTCATTTGCATTCACCCTCCAAGCGATTGCTGCAGTTATGCGATCCCCTGCATCCGATCGTCTTCAATGATTTGTTCTGCTTGACGGATCCGCGCGTTCACACGATCAGTGTCGGTGCAGCGCGGCCATCGGATCTGGATCTGCACCTGCAGGCAGTGGCGCAGCTCGATCGCGCGGGCCAGCTGGTGCCGCCGGTGGCGGAGCGACTGCAGGCTGCTCTGGTCGAGACGTTGGGGGCTCCCTGGGTTGAGACCTGGCAGCAGGGTTTGCCGAGCTGGCCTGCAACCCCTGGCGACATCAACCTGCCGGTGCTGCTCTGGCTGCACACCCTGCTGGAGGGTTGGGGCCTTGAGAGCTATGCCAAGGCCCGTTACGGTTTGTTGGGCAATGGCAGCCACTGGTTTCCCGGCCGCAATGCCGCCAGGTTCGAGGCTGGCGCTGATGAACCTGCAGCTGTGAGCGCCGAGCAGCTCGATCAGGTGCTGGCCTCGAGCCCGTGGAGAGAGGAGATCCCTGCGATCCTCCGCCTGCTCAAGCAACGGCTCGGCGGTGCCAGTGTCCGTCGCCTGGGCCCCTAGTTCAGACCAGGGGTTGTTTGCCGGGCACGCCCACGGCCCGTGGGTAGGTGCGCGGACAAGGACCGCTGGGGGTCAGGGCGATCACATGGCGCTGACCGCGCTCGGCGGGCAAGGTCATCCCTTGGGGGGCAGCCATCGTTGCGTTCAACAGAGCAGCAGCCCGCTGCAGCTGGCGGCTGTCCTCCTGCTGCCATTGGCCGCGGTAGAGCAGGGCTGTGCCGTTGCTTTTCAACAGCGGCACCAGGTATTCAGCAACGACCGGAGCTGCTGCGACCGCTCGAGCCACCGCCAGGTCAAAGCGGCCGCGACAGGCAGGATCACGGCCGGTTTTTTCAGCGCGCTCGCAGCGCAGCTGCACCCTTGGCTGCAGGCCGAGCTCCAGGGCCATCGCCTCCACGGCCTGCAGCTTGCGGCCGACTGAATCCACCAGGGTCACCTGCGCCTGGGGCAGGGCAATGGCGATGGCCAGGCCAGGAAAGCCACCGCCGGTGCCCACGTCGATCACCTGCAGCGGATCGCTGCTGCCATGCCAGCGCTGCAGTGGCCAGAGGCTGTCAAAAATCTGACTGATCCAGTAGTCATCGCCTTCCACCAGCCGCGTCAGATTGACGCGGCTGTTCCAGAGGCGCAGCAGGTGCTGAAGTTCGTTGAACTGCTCGACCTGCGCGGCTGTGGGCTGCCAGCCCAGCAGCTCCCAGGGGGCGGAGGTGGTCAGAAGGCACCGGGCAACCTTCTTAGGATCGCAAGCCACGGTCCCAACCGCCGCCTTGGCTGCAACGCCCCCGAGCCTCTACAGCCTTCTGCAGGTGCCGCCTGAAGCCAGCACCGAGCAGTTGCGCAGTGCCTTCCGCCTGCTGAGCAAGCGCTTTCATCCCGACACCACCGAGCTGCCTGAGGTGGAGGCCGCCGCCCGCTTCCGCCAGCTGCAGGAGGCGATGGCGGTGCTCGGGGACCCCGAGCGGCGACGGCGTTACGACGATCTGCTGCGGGCCCAGGCGCTCAACTGTGAGCAGCAGCGCCAGGCAGCGAATACCTGGCGCCCCAACACCGATCCCCCCGGTCGTCGTCCCCTCTCGGGCGGGGAATGGTTCGCCCTGCTGCTGCTGGCTTTGGCCTTGCTCTTCTCGTTGGTGCTGGGTATCGGGTTGGCGTGGTGGCGCGGAGCTGAAGTCCTGCAGAGCGCTCAGCCTTTGGAGCAGCTCAGTGCACTGGTGGATCGCACCAGAGAGGTGGTTGAGGTTTCGTTGCCGAAGGCTGCACCAGCAGAGGAAGCCGAGCAGAGTCCAGCGGCAGTGCCAACCCAGTCCTCCGATTCCGCATCAACCGGTTCAGCCTGAATGCTTCCCAGCTCCGACACTCCCCTCTACAGCCATCCGTTGCCCGCCCTGGAGCAGTGGCTGCAGACCAGCGGCTTCATCCAGTCGCCGGCGGATCCATGCCTCTGGACGCTGGTGCGCTCCCAGTGGACAGCAGAGCTGATCCTGCAAAGCGACGGCTTGGTGATCAGCTGGACCGCTGAGGGCCGCAGCACCCAGCGGGGGTTTTCCTACGGGTTGACCCGGGCCGATTTGGAGAGTGCCATTTTGGCGGGCCCTTAGGCCCGCGCGCTCAGCTGCTCCAGCACATCATTCAGCACGGCGTAGCAATGCTCGAGCTCCTGATCATTGATGCACAGCGGCGGCATCAGGTAGACGACCGAACCCAGGGGCCTGACAAACAATCCTTTGCCCAGGCAGAGCCGTTGCACCTCCAGGCCAATGGGCTGGAGATAGCCGCTGGCGCCGGCCAGTTCAAAGGCGGCGATGCTGCCCAGCAGGCGCGGGCGCTGCACGATCGCTTGGGATGCCAGGCGCTCAAGCTGGGGCCGGTGCCGCGCCTCGATGGAGCTGAAGCGCTCCGGTCTGGCTTGAAGCAGCTCCAGGCTGGCCACGGCCGCAGCGCAACCCAGGGGGTTGGCCGTGAAACTGTGCCCATGGAAAAAGGTGCACTCCGGTTCGGGCCCGACGAATTGTTGGTAGAGCTCCTCGCTCGCCAGCGTGACGCCCATGGGCAGGAATCCACCGGTCAGGCCTTTGGAGAGGGCCACGAGATCCGGTGTGATGCCCGCCCGCAGTGAGGCGAACAGTGCGCCGCAGCGCCCAAAGCCGGTGAGGACTTCATCGGCGATCAGCAGGGCACCGGCTTGATGCACCCGCTGCTGCACGGCCTGCAGAAAGGTTGGTCGCACCATGGCCATGCCCCCAGCCCCCTGCAACAAGGGCTCGAGGATCACCGCTGCGGTGGGTGTTTCAAGCAGCTGCTCGAGCTGGCTCAGCGCTTGTTGTTCTTTGTGCTCACAGGCGTCATCACCCCACCAGGTGGCGGGCCAGGGAGCGCGGGCCACCTCAAACAGCTTGGGCTCGAAGGGGGCGCTGAACAGTCCCCGTTCACCAACGGCCATGGCGCCAAAGGTGTCGCCGTGATACGCCCCATCGAAGGCGATCACCTGGTGGCGCTGCTCGCCCTGACGCCAGCTGCGCTGCAGCGCCATCTTGATGGCCACCTCAACGGCAGTGGAGCCGTTGTCGGAGAAGAACATCCGCTCCAGCCCAGGCCAAAGCGCGCAGACCCGTTCCGACAGCTCGGTGGCGGCCTGGTGACGGAAATTGGCGAAGATCACCTGCTCGAGGGTCTCGGCCTGGCGGGCGATGGCCGCGGCAATGCTGGGTTCGCTGTGGCCATGCAGGGTCACCCACCAGCTGCTGATGCCATCGATCAGCCGGCGGCCATCCTCCAGTTCCAGCCAGACGCCATCGCCCCGCTTGATTGGCAGTGGTGCCGGACCCCGGCCCGGTTGGGTGAAGGGATGCCAGAGGTGCGGATGCCAGCCGCTGCTGTTTGCCTCAGTCATGGGGACGGGCCATGCGGGTGGGGTTGACCGCTGCATCAAAAGCCTCTGCGCTGATGGCATCGAGGTTGAGTGCGGCCTCCTTCAGGCTCAGGCCTTCGCCATGGGCATGCAGGGCGATCTTGGCGGCGCGGTCGTAGCCGATCACCGGGGCTAGGGCGGTGACCAGCATCAGCGACTGGTCGCGGAAGTGCTCCACCTTGGCGTGGTTCAGCTCCAGCCCCGCCACCAGATGTTGCTCCAGGCTGCAGCAGCAGTCCGCCAGCAGCTGGCCGCTGCGCAGCAGGTTGAGGCCCAGGAGTGGTTTGTAGACATTCATCTGCAGGTGGCCGCCACTGCCAGCGATGGCGACGGCCTGGTCGAGACCCAGGATCTGGGCGGTGGCCATGGCCACGGCTTCGCATTGGGTGGGATTGACCTTGCCTGGCATGATCGAGCTGCCCGGTTCATTGGCGGGCAGTTGCAGTTCCCCCAGACCCGCGCGGGGGCCACAGGCCAGCAGCCTGATGTCATTCACGATCTTGTGCAGGGCCCCGGCCAGCAGCCTCAGCCGTGCCATCTGCTGCACCAGCGCGTCATGGCTGCCCATCAGCGCAAAGCGGTTGCCATCGCAGCGCCAGGTCACCCCCTCCCAGCTGCTGAGCAGGCGGCAGGCTTCATCGGCGAACGTTGCAGGCGCCCCCAGGCCCGTTCCCACCGCGGTGCCGCCGAGGGGGATGCAGCGCAGCTCGCTGAAGCCATCAACGATGCGATCTCCTGCTGCGCTCAGTTGCGCTGCCCAACCTCCCAGCTCCTGGCCCACGGTGAGGGGCACCGCATCCTGCAGGTGGGTGCGGCCGATTTTGACCACCTCAGCCCAGCATGAAGCCTTGTTCTCAAGGGCCCCTGTCAGCTTCTCCAGGGCAGGAAGCAGCGTGAGGCGTTGCTGCCGCTCAGCAGCCAGGTGAATGGCGCTGGGGAAGACGTCATTGGTGCTCTGGCTGCGGTTGACATGGTCGTTGGGGTGCACGCAGCTCTTGCTGCCCAGCGGGAGGCCGGCCAGCTCGCAGGCGCGGTTGGCGATCACCTCATTGACGTTCATGTTCGTCTGGGTGCCGCTGCCGCTCTGCCAGCTGGAGAGCGGAAATTCCCCGTCCAGTTGGCCGCTTTCGACTTCAGTGGCCGCGGTGGTGATCCAGCCGCAACGCTCAGCATCCACCAGCCCCAGGCTGGCGTTGGCGCTCACTGCCGCCCGTTTCAAGGTGGCGATGGCGTGGATCAAGGGCCTGGGCACCGGATCATCACCAAGACGAAACTGTTGCCTTGCACGCTCGGTCTGGGCACCCCAGTAACGCTCAGCGGGGACCATCACCTGACCGAGGCTGTCCTGCTCTGTGCGCCAGGTCTGGTTTGTGACCTCTTGCTGATCAGCCATAAGGCAATGGAAAGGTCTAGCGAGTTCTTAATCGTTCATCTCTACCACTGAGTTGAGTCCGCTAGGGCCTCGCGATGCTGGAGAACCTGCTCCCCCCGCTCAACGACAAGAACCTGCCGTGGATGGATGTCCTCCATCCAATCGTGGTGCACTTCGTGATCGCCATGGCGCTGATCACCGTGGTGTTCGATCTGATCGGCGTCATCACCCGCAAACCCAACCTGTTTGAGGTGAGTTTCTGGAACTTGGTGGTGGCCACCGTGGCCATCTTCGTGGCCATCATCTTTGGACAGGTGGAGGCCGGGTTGGCCGGGCCCTACGGCGGTGCCCGCGACATCCTCAATTACCACAGCACGATCGGCTGGTCCCTTGCTGGTGTGCTCTCGCTGCTGACGGGCTGGCGCTACGTGGTTCGCCAGAAGGACCCGGCGGCGTTGCCGACAGGCTTCCTGGTCATTGACGGGGTGCTCGCTGCCCTGGTGTTCACCCAGGTGTATCTCGGCGACAAGCTCGTCTGGGTCTATGGGCTGCACACCGTTCCTGTGGTGGAAGCGATGCGTAGCGGAGTGATCTCATGAGCTTGTTGAGCACCATCGTCTCCCCCATCAACGAGATCGTTGATTCCCTGGGGCCCAATGACCTTCCTTACAGCATTCCGCTGCACCCGAACCTGGTGCACATGACCATCGGTCTGTTCTCGATCGGCATCGCCTTCGACTACGCCGGTGCGTTTTATCCCCTTGAAAAGCGGGTGTTTCGCTTCCTGGCCCTGCCGGTGACGCGCGTCGGTTTTCATGACGTCGGCTGGTACAACGTGCTGGCCTGCAGCATCGTCACGTTCTTCACCGTGGCGGCCGGCTTCTACGAGATGCTGCTGGCGGTGCCCCTGCCGGGGGTCAAGACCGTGCTGGGCCAAGGGGCCATCACCACCATGCTCTGGCAC
>MDTB01232364.1_pt1 | contig 10318 bp, 10 predicted proteins | sample 811161 | NCBI WGS metagenome assembly MDTB01 (sample SAMN05326650, study PRJNA326480) | marine metagenome | isolation source: seawater | place: Mediterranean Sea | collected 2009
AATTGGTACACACTAGTACGCGTAATGGAAAATATTTCTCAGTCGCTTGGAGTTCTTGTTGAGTCAGATAGGCGTTCGACGGTGGGCATGTGCCCAGATCAATCAATGACACAGTCAACTTGGATTGGCAATGGCGGCACTTCATAAAGTAATTCCTTTAAAATCAATATTGGTTACAAAAGGATGATTCTGATCTCGCTTGGACAGATCTATTACTGGCAAGGGCCAGTCTATAGACAACGCAGGATCGGTAACATTGAGCGCACCTTCCGCATCAGGATGGTAGGCCGAGGTGTGCAAATAGATCAGTTCACAGTCTTCAGTCAGCGCCTGAAATCCATGCGCATATCCTTCTGGAATGAGCAAACTTTTACGGTTCACGGCAGAAAGAATTTCGCCATGCCATTGAAGAAAGGTTGGTGAGGTGCGCCGAATATCTACTGCCACATCTAAAATCTCACCTTTTACGCAGCTCACAAACTTTATCTCGGCATGCGGAGGGTGTTGAAAATGCAAGCCCCGAACTGCGCCTTTTTTGCACGTGAGTGTTTGATTGATTTGGACTATTGGTTTTTCCATTCCTGCTTCAGCGAACGCTTCTATGCAGTAGAAGCGCGATAAAAACCCACGATAATCCTCTGCCGCATTACGTTGCACTAGCATCAGATCAGGCAATGATGTTTGAATAAAATCAAAGCGTGACATAATTAATCGCTCCGCATTGTAGACTGGTAGTCATTGATTTGGGCCAAAGAGACTGCCCGCATGTCTCCGGAATTCCTCCACGCTTCATGCCATTCTAATGTTTTTTGTAATGCCGTTTGCAGTCGCCAGCGAGGCTGCCAGTTCAATTGATGACGTGCCTTACTACTATCTAGTTTAAGTAAATTGGCCTCATGAAGCTGCGGCGTCTCATCGCATTGCCAATTTATATCTTTACGCATTTCAGCCATCCGCTCAATTATCCAGCTTACCGTTCGCCAATCATCATCTGATGGCCCGAAATTCCAGCCTTCAGCGAAACTAGCACCGTTACTATATAGTTGCTCTGCCAACATCAAATAGCCAGACAGTGGCTCCAATACGTGCTGCCAAGGTCGCACAGCCTGAGGCGAACGCAGGGTCAATGTTTCACCAGCATCCATGGCGCGTAAAAAATCTGGAATCAAACGATCTGCTGCCCAATCCCCGCCGCCTATGACGTTTCCAGCTCTAGCGCTCGCTAGCGCAATGCCCTCTGGTTCGAAGAACGATTGACGATAGGCCGATGTAACCAACTCTGCACAACCTTTGCTGCTAGAATATGGATCACTCCCCCCCATCGCTTCATTTTCACGGTATCCCCAAATCCATTCTCGATTTTCATAGCATTTATCGGAGGTAACATTCACTACTGCTTTAACACTAGGCGTGGCCCGCACGCCCTCAAGCAGATATACCATTCCCATAACATTCACTTCATAAGTTTCCGCTGGTTGTGCGTAGGAATATCGGACCAGTGGCTGTGCGGCCATATGTATTACAACATCGGGCTTGGATTCCGAAATTGCCTTGGATAACTTCGCGTGATCTCGGATGTCCCCGATAATGGATTGCATACCTTCGCCAACATCGGCAGCATCAAATAGGGATGGCATAGTTGCTGGTTCTAGAGAATAACCAATGACCTCAACTCCAAGTTGTCTCAGCCACAAGCATATCCAACCGCCTTTAAAGCCTGTATGGCCTGTGACAAAAACCCGTTTGCCCTTCCAGAATGATTGATTAATCACCAAACCCTCCACGGAGCTTTACCTGCATCCCACAATTCCTCAAGTTGATTTTTATCACGTAGCGTATCCATCGGCTGCCAAAACCCTTTGTGCTTAGATACTGTCAGCTCTCCATCTGCCGCTAAGCCCTTCAATGGCGCTGACTCCCAGGATGTTGCATCCTCTTCGATACGTTCAATCACCTTAGGTGAGAGCACAAAATAACCCCCGTTGATCCAACCGCCATCACCAAGTGGCTTCTCATTAAATTCAACTATTTTATCTCCCTGCACATCAATTAATCCAAAACGACCCGGCGGCTGAACCGCAGTCACAGTTGCCAGACTGCCCTGTTCTTTATGAAAACGGACTAGTTCTGAGATATCCACATCACTGAGACCGTCACCATAAGTAAAACAGAAATCCTCATCGCCTAAATACTTGCCAACGCGCTTGAGGCGCCCACCTGTCATTGTGCCGTCTCCGGTATCCACCAATGTTACCTTCCAGGGCTCAGCGGTATTCTGATGTACCTCCATTGTGTTATCGCTCATATCAAATGTAACGTCTGATGTGTGAAGAAAGTAGTTGGCAAAATACTCTTTGATCATATACCCCCTGTAGCCAAGACAAATCACAAACTCATTAATTCCATGAGCACTATAAGTTTTCATAATGTGCCACAAAATCGGTTTGCCACCAATCTCAATCATAGGCTTAGGTTTTAGATGGGACTCTTCAGAAATACGCGTTCCCAGTCCGCCCGCTAGAATAACTGCTTTCATACACTCTCCTCATCAATTAGATTCTCAAGATACCAAGACATCGCCTCATTCAGGTTAGAACCAATAAATCCTGCGGCACCTGCTATTCGCCAAGTTTTGGGATTATTTTGTAGTTACCTTTTTACTTCCTCATATCTAGTCATAACTAGTCATATCTTTCAGAGCTGCCATTTTTCAGTTTTCAGCCAGAAATTAGAACCCTTAAGCTTAAGACATTTGGCTTTAGAGTTTTTACAACCTGCCATCTACATTTTCTGCGAGCAAGGTATATTTTATGTCGTAAAGTACATGGTTCTTTTTACCTAGTGCGCGTATGGCTGTGATACCCATCGATTTGAACTGGTGGTGCGCCACAGCAATAATAACGGCATCGTACTTTCCCGGCTCGAGTTGCTCAACGAGGGTAATTCCGTACTCCTTTATTGATTCTTCTTTATCTATCCAAGGCTCGTAGACCTCTATATTACAGTGGAAGCCACTCAACTCTTGAATGACATCCACGACTCGGGTATTCCTAATATCGGGACAGTCTTCTTTGAATGTTAGGCCCATGACTAAGATATTTGAGTCAACTACCTGAATACGCTTTTTGGTCATCAGGGTGATTATTTCATTGGCGACATATTTGCCCATACTGTCGTTCAGCCTGCGTCCTGCCAGGATAATTTCCGGATAGTAGCCTACTTCCATCGCTTTATGCGTAAGATAGTATGGATCGACCCCGATACAGTGCCCACCGACCAAGCCTGGCCGAAAATTCAGAAAATTCCATTTACTCCCTGCGGCCTTTAAAACTTCTTCGCTATCAATACCCAGTCGTTTGAAAATCAACGCTAACTCATTTATGAGGGCAATATTGATATCTCTCTGAGTGTTTTCGATAACCTTAGCGGCTTCAGCCACTTTGATGGAGCTTGCCTTATGCGTGCCTGCGGTAATAATAGAACTATAGAGGGCATAGACTTTGTCGGCTATTTCTGGTGTAGATCCCGAAGTCACTTTTTTGATAGTAGTGATCCGATGCTCTTTGTCGCCAGGGTTAATACGCTCTGGACTGTAGCCACAATAAAAATCTTGATTGAATTTCAAGCCTGAAAATTGCTCCAGAACAGGAACGCAATCTTCTTCAGTTGCTCCTGGATAAACAGTAGACTCATAGATAACGATATCGCCTATTTTCAAAACTTTACCGATTGATTCAGACGCTTTAATCAAAGGAGTTAAATTTGGACGTTTATTTTTATCAATCGGCGTAGGTACGGTCACTATGAAGATGTTGCAATCTTTGATTTCTTGAAGATTAGATGTCGATTTAAAACCGAATTTTTTATTGACCTTAGCTAGGTATGCATCCTCTACCTCTAACGTGCGATCGTAACCGGAATTTAACTCTTCAATTCGGGACTGCGAAATATCAAATCCAATAGTTGGATGTTTTTGTGCAAATTCCACTGCCAAAGGTAGACCCACATAACCCAGACCAATTACTGCAATTTTATATTCGGACACTCTTACTTCCTATCACAAATTAAACTTTAAAAAACTCTCTATACCAAGTTACAAAATTATCAATTCCTTTTTGAACAGATGTACTTGGCTTGTAGTCTAAATCCCTCACCAAATCATCAACATTAGCGTAGGTTGCAGGCACATCACCAGCCTGCAACGGCATCATATTTTTTTGTATTTTTTTACCTAGAGCATTTTCAATCGCTTCAATAAAGTCCATTAGCTTAACAGGGTCATTATTACCAATATTATATATTTTATGAGGTGATGACGAAGTTGAAGGGTCTGGCTGCTTACCTGACCATTCTGAATTTGTTTGTGCTGGGTTATCAATAATACGTGTCACGCCTTCAACTATATCGTCAACATAAGTAAAGTCTCTCAACATTTCACCATAATTAAATACATCAATAGACCTGCCTTCTAATGCGGCCTTAGTGAATAAAAATAATGCCATATCTGGCCGACCCCAAGGTCCATATACGGTAAAAAAACGTATGCCGGTTGTTGATATACCGAATAGATGAGAATATGTATGTGCCATCAATTCATTTGATTTTTTTGTGGCTGCATAAATACTCATGGGATGATCAACATTATCAGAAGTTGAAAATGGATAAGACTCATTTAGCCCATACACAGAGGAACTTGACGCATAGGAGAGATTTTTGACCCCATGATTACGGCAAGACTCAAGTATATTTATAAACCCTATAACATTAGAATCTATATACGCCATTGGATTTTCAATCGAATAACGCACTCCTGCTTGAGCAGCTAAATTACATACTGAATCAAACTGCTCTAACTCAAAAAGATTATCTAAATTATCTTTATCTTCAAGCTGTAATTTTATAAAGCGGTAATTCGCTTTTTTTGAAGATTGAGTCAGCTTATTATATTGAATATCTTTTTGATCAATACCAGCATAATCCAAGCGGCCATATTTCACATTTGGATCATAATAATCGTTAATACAATCTAGACCTATAACCTCATCTCCACGTGCAATTAGCTTATTTGCAAGATGAAAACCTATAAACCCTGCTGTACCCGTTATTAATATTTTCATCTCACTCCATCGCGACTGATTTCACTAAAATTATTGGCTAATCTACATCTGTGTCGCTAACCAATCATATGCAATATCTACCTTTGATTTTCTTCAGTGTATGAGTATATACCGACTATTTCTTTTTATCTCTAACAGCAGATAATAGCCTTTATCGAACTACCATGAGCAACTTTCAAAAAGCCTTTTAATCTCTTCTCGAGTCCCTGGATCCCTTATCCCAACCGCCAAATTAGCACACAAAAATCCCTGCTTATTGCCACAGTCATGTATCCCAGCATCGGTCTCGAGCGCATTCAGCCCATCAATCTTTATAAGCTCATCCAATGCATCGGTGAGTTGAATCTCACCGCCGACGCCTATCTTGGTATTTTCAAGCAAATCTAGCACCCTCGATGGCAGAATATAACGACCTAAGACCGCTAAATTGGATGGTGCCTTTTCAGGGGATGGTTTCTCAACAAGACCCTTGAGGGAAACGCTGTAAAAGGGCTTACTTGTAGCACCATCCAAATCCGCAACGCCATAGTTCTCTAATGTGTCAGAATCAACCCGCTCAACCATGACCTGACCGACCTCTGTCTTGTCCCAAGCCTCAACCAGCTGCATAAAGCTGTAGTTTCGATCACGTGACTCATGATCAAGGACAAGGACGTCTGGCAGAAGAACCGCGAAAGGCTGATCATTCAAGAGATGCTTAGCACAGAGCACGGCATGACCCAAGCCCAGGGCATCGGCCTGACGTATGGAGGTGACCCTGACATGCTCTGGAATAATATTCTTGACCGTCCCCAGAATAGTTTCCTTACCCTTCTTCTCAAGTCTATGTTCAAGCTCGTAGTGTGCATCAAAGTGATTCTCGATCGCCTCTTTGCCGCTTCGAGTAACTAGTATTATTTCAGTGACACCACCCGCGATGGCCTCCTTGACCACATGCTCGATAATGGGCCGGTCATAAACAGGCAGTAACTCTTTGGGAATCGCCTTAGTCGCTGGAAGCATTCGAGTGCCAAGACCCGCGACAGGGATCACAGCCTTATTGATCTTAGCAGCCATCTTTTACAATCCTACTTTATGAGAAATTAAGAGAACTTAGATATCAAACTTTGCTTTTATCGCATTAAACTCTTCCAGCTCTAACCTCGGACCGAACTTGGCAACAACTCGTGAGGCGCAGTCATTGGCAAGTTTTGCCGCCCAGTCATAGCTCTTGCCCGAAGTGATGGCATACAAGAAGGCACCTGCGAACATGTCCCCAGCGCCGTTAGTGTCAATGGCCTTTGCAGAAACGCCGTCCGACTTTGACACCGAATCACCGTCATAGGTAATGGCACCCTTAGCGCCGTCGGTAATGGCAAAGCTCTTTGTAATCAGCTTAAGTTTTTCTATGGCGGAGTCTAAGCCCTCAGAACTGGTGAAGGCCAAGGCCTCGTCCTTGTTACAAAAGACAAGGTCCACTTCACTACCCATAACATCTCGAAGCGCATCACCAAAAACATCCACCACAAAGGGGTCTGACAGGCTTATCGCGATCTTAACACCATGCTCTTTGGCAAATTGAACAGCCTCTTTGGTGACTCTGGTTCTTGCTTCGTCAGTCACCAAATAACCCTCGACATAAAACCACTCAGAATTTTTTAAAGCGTCTTTATCTATCTCTTTGGCGGATAAAGTATCACTCGCACCCAAAAAAGTGTTCATCGTGCGCTCAGCATCTTCGGTTACCATAACCAGACACTTGCCCGTAGTACCAGGATCCTGATCCGCTGAGTGGAAGTCCACTCCAGCCTGATTAAGATCACTGATATACAACTCACCATCAGCATCATCTGCTACCTTACCACTAAAGAACGCCCTAGCGCCTAGGCTTGATGCGGCGACTACTGAGTTACAAACCGAACCACCACACTTTTTAACCAAATTAAGGTCTTTAGAACTAAGGGCATGCAGTAGCTCCCTCTGTCGGGGCTCATCAACCAGCGTCATTACACCCTTGTCTATATTTGCATAAGCTAAGAACTTATCAGATACCTCAACCTCAGTATCAACAAGCGCCCCACCAATGCCATAAATATTGTATTTTTCCATATAAAAACTCAATAGTTGTTCTAAATATACGATTACTGCTGCTGTTGCTGGACCTCTTGCTGCAACCGGGCTATCTCTAATTGAAGATTGTTATAGTCTTGCTGTTTTCTCTTTAAAAATCGAAGTGTGATGGCAGCCTTTTCAGTCAGCCCAGTCGGTGTAAGAAGGTAGGCATAGCCCCACTTATTATTCGACTTTTGAAAGTTATCCAACTTGACCCATCCCACATCAATTAGAGACTTTAACAAATAGTTAGTCTTACCCAGGCTAACGCCCAACGCCTGAGACAATTGTCTCTGAGTGAGATTGGGTTGCTGCTCAAGGAGCTTGAGGGCACGGTATTCGAGTTCTTGATTTATCATAATCAGTGAGAGGTTTTGAATTAAGTAGTCCGGCAGGCTACCGCAGGGTTTTATCAACAAAGACAAATCCCTTATGTCAAGCAAGACACATATGTGGCTAACTGTGTTCACGCCGTGAACAATACCAGTTTTTTCGAGTTTTGCAAGGTATGAGTTGCTCTGTCATCCATTGACGATCAATGATCGCTCATCAAGAGTCCACTCTAGAATTAAAGCCTGCGTTAACTGCCGAAAACAAATGTGTCACTACATTTCCACTCGAAAAGTTATCAATCAATTCGTGTGGGGTCTATTGCTCTGTGACATACTGACTCAACGGTCGGGCAAGGCCTGTGACAATAAAAGCAACCGCGTACATAGTGCACTGACCTAGGAAGACCCAGGCCCAATTGTTGCTGGTAACAGACCACCACGCCTCAGTATATCCTAACAGTGCTAGGCCTGATGAGAAGGACACGATCACAATACCTGTCAAAGAATTTGCCAGCGTCTTCGATCTAAACCAACCTTGGCAATGGAAGTGCACTCGGTTATGTAGGTGGTCATTGTCCGGCAAAAAGATAGACCTTCCTGCAATTCGCCTACGTGAGACTGTGACTAGTATGTCGATACAGGGATAGGCGAAAAGAACCGCTAAAAATGCGGCCGAGAATACTCCAGCATTGTGGAGGAACAGCCCATTCAACGCGACCATCGAGCCAAGGCCATATGAACCCGCATCACCGAGAAACAAACGACCAGAAATGACATTAAAAAGAGTGAAGAGTCCACAGGTTGTCATAAATATCGCATATGTAAACGAACCTACTTCCATATAGAATATGGTTAATGCTATTGAAATAATCCCTGGAATTAAACCATTAGCGCCATCTGCCATATTCACAGCATTAACAAATCCAACACAAAATACTAACGTAAGCATCCATGCGATAACTGCTTTATCAAGAAGAAAATCTAGTCCCACTAAACCAATTTTTTGTGGTATTAGGGTCGGTACCGTTACCAAGCACAAACCAAAGATTAATGAAATAACTATCAATCTCATCTTTGGGCTTAATAAGTTACTTTTCAAATCATCCATCAAACCTATACCCACGCAAGAGAATATCGACAACCAAAAAACAATGGATATAGTCGAAAGCGGACTGGGCTCAATAACTCCCGAATAAACTCCAAAGAGATACAGCGCCAATGCTGACCCAAAGATTGCAGCCCCTCCAAGTCGAGAGGCTCCAATCTTGCTGATTCCATGCTTATCAACAGACTCAATTGCATAGGACTGAGAGGTAATCCACTGGAGGAGGAGGAGCATTATGAGTCCAGGCAGACCAAACAGAAAGGTCGCCATGACTATCATGAACGAAAGCTTGGAAAGATCCTTACCCGTAAACTTAAAAGCCTTGTCTAGCATCAGCATCCATTCTCTTTAATTATTAACTGCTCTCTTTGCTGGAACATCAAAAACCGGTAACCCAAGGCAACTTATGCGAGGCAAAACGTTAGACTCAACAACCAAATCTTCTAGCTCTTGTGAGATCCTCTGACGTAGTGATCCACTAGAACTAAAAGTACCGCGAGCATCCCTCCAAGCAGCGTTCCCACGATACAGATCATCGACCTATTGGGCTGTGATATTTCCTCCGGCAGCATGCTCGGGCTCACCGCGACAAAGGCATAGTCTGGACTTGCTTCTGCCACCATCTTGTTCTTGGTCTGCTCCTCAATAATGGTATAGAACACCTCCCTCATCTCGGCGATGGAGGTCTTATCAATTTGAGCCTCTAAATAATCAATATTATTGGATACCTTGGCTATCTGACGTGACTGCATGTGCTCGTTAATGGCAGAGACATATCTATCCAACCACTCTTTTGCCACCTCGGGAGAATAGTACTCCATGGACACCGAAACGAGCCCTGACTTTTTGTCCTCTGATACTGAGAGCATACCTGAAAATACCTTGAATAGCTCCCAGCTCGTCGGAGGTATTATATTCCCATCTGAGTCCTCGATTAGCCAGTCACCACTTTCGCTATCATAGACATTTTGATTAATCTGTAAATCACCAGAGCCCTTACTCCAGCCCTCTGCCGCATAAACCTCAACAGCGAGGTCATTGTCAGCAATAAATGAATCAACAAAGCTCCATGATTTCATGATCTGCTGAGCGATCTGGGACTCGCTGCTCTTTCCACCTCCGATACTAACCCCAGCAAGGGATGCAAAACCACCCAACCCACCCAACGCACTTGACAGGGCACCACCATCAGACTGCGCTGGTGCTAGAACCGTTGTTGCCTTGTACTGATTCGGAACTGACAGGGCATAGATCACCGAAGCCACAGCAAAGACAGCCGTGATCACAATAATCTTGATCTTGCCAGACCACAGGGCATCGAACAGCTCCCTTAGGTCTATCTCATCCTCAAACTCATTAGCGCTCAAATTGTTATTGTCCAAGCTTTTATCCTTATATCCTCTCAGCCTTTTGTCCCTTTTATCAGCCACTAGCGATAACGATTAACTAAAGCTAATTATTCTTAAACGCGTTGATCGCAGCAGCACCAAGTGAAAGCTCATAAACAACTCGGGATACCTCAGCCAGCAGCGGGATCCCCCGAATTCTGCTGTCAGCGGTGTCCAGAGGCACAACTACCGTATCACCTGGACCGATCATACTTTTTGCAGACCTAAACTTGAAGAGCCCTCCCCTTGGCATGATCACCTCACCTCCAGCCTTAACAATATAAA
>MDTB01243148.1_pt1 | contig 10318 bp, 11 predicted proteins | sample 811161 | NCBI WGS metagenome assembly MDTB01 (sample SAMN05326650, study PRJNA326480) | marine metagenome | isolation source: seawater | place: Mediterranean Sea | collected 2009
AACATAACTATATTGCACACCTTAGTACAACGAGAATTAAAAAGTCGAAGACTCAACACTCAATAACTTGTGTTACATTCAAGACGTTTAAACGCCTCAACATCGCAAAATAATCAATTAATTAAACCTCTTAACATTGCAAAGCAGAGCAACAAAAAATTAAAATAATCAAAAAGATGATAATATGATGGCTTAAATCATATTAAGATGATTGTAGTATTGATACTCAAATGAGGATATGCTAACGTTACGTTAAGGGAATTAAATGCACCTCTGCATTTCAAAGCTTAAAATTTAACTTCCCTTGTAATTTAGATTTTTAGCTTTGTTTGGCTAAATGGTGTTTTTTATGTCTATTTCCTGTACACTGAAATCATTCGAAAGGATACAATATGATTTTAATTGAAAATTTTTCACAAGTAATGGCACAAATCGAGTCTGAACGAGGAATTGAAAAACATATTATTTTAGACGCTATTGAAAAAGCATTAATTTCTGCCGCAAAAAAGAAATATGGTGCAGAATTAAATGTAAAAGCATACATTAACGAAGATTCTGGAGAAGCCCGTTTGTGGATGGAAAAAACAGTTGTAAAGAGTTATGAAGATGAACTTAATGAACTTTTACTCAACGAAGCAGAAGAGTTAAGTGACGATGTAGAAATTGGAGACATTTTAGAAATTGAATTAGATGTCGATGAGTTTGGAAGGATCGCTGCTCAAGCAGCTAAACAGGTAATTTTGCAATGCATCAGAGAAGCTGAAAAAGATTTAGTCATGAATGAATTTTCCGATAAGATTGGCAACATTGTAACAGGTAGTGTTCAAAATATTGAAGGAAATACTTATCTCATCAATCTTGGTAAAATTGAAGCCTTTCTGCCGCCACGCGAACAAGCGCAAGGTGAAACATTTAACGTTAAAGATCGCGTCAGAGTTTTTATAGTGGACATTCAAAAAACAACCCGAGGTCCGGTAATTAAAATCTCAAGATCACATACTGGCCTTATTCGACAATTATTCCATTTAGAAGTACCAGAAATACAAGATGGAATTATAACGATTAAAAGTATTTCGAGAGATGCTGGAAGGCGAACCAAAATTGCCGTGTTTTCAAATAATCAAACGGTTGGGGCTGTTGGAACATGCGTCGGGCATATGGGTGGAAGAATACAAGCCGTATTGCGTGAAATAAATAACGAAAAAATCGACATCTTAGAGTGGAATGAAGATCCAAAAATCTTTATTGGAAACTCATTAAAACCGGCCACGATATCAGACGTAATTATTAACAATGAAGATACAAGGGAAGCAACTGTTGTCGTTCCAGACGATCAATTATCACTAGCCATTGGAAAATCGGGACAAAACGTTCGACTAGCTGTAAAACTCACAAACTGGAAATTAGACATTGTGAGTGAATCTGATCACAATAAAAAAGAAAGCGGTGCTGATGGAGATTCCTTAGCAGAGAAAATTCAAGCAACGTCTAAAGCAGAAGGAAATATCGATGATTCAACTGAAAGTAACGACGAAAGTGAATCAACTGAATCTGAAGAAGCAACCACTGAAAATAATGACGAGACTAAAAATGAAGACAATAAGGAAACAACAGAAAGTTAATACCATTGAAAGTTAAAGATCTAGCAAAAGAATTAGGAAAAAAACCAAAAGATTTTATAAAAATATTATTTAATTTTGATATTAAAGTTAAATCAGAAAACACACGCTTAGACGATGAAACAATTAAAGTTATTAAAGAATTATTTAATGAAGATAAAGACTTCATTGAAGAGACGCTTGCTGAATCAAAAAAGGCAACATTTAACGAAAATCAAATTAAAATTTCAGATTTTGCAAAGTTAATTGATGCTCCAATTAAAGACATAATGGGAACCGTTATAAAAAAAGGGCTTTTATTAAATATAAATTCAGTAATTGATTCTGCACTAGCAAAAGATATTGCATCAGATCTTGAAATTGAGTTAACAATTGATACAAAAAGTGAGCAAGCACCATCAACGAACCTAAAAGAACAAATCGATGAAATTAAAGAAAATCAAAACAAAAAAGATCTACGATCACGCCCTCCAGTAATTACCGTTATGGGGCATGTTGATCATGGCAAAACACTCTTACTAGATAACATTCGTTCAAGTAATGTGGCTGATTCTGAATCCGGAGGAATTACACAACATATTGGCGCATACCAAGTTCAAAAAGATAAAAAGAAATTAACATTTTTAGATACCCCTGGTCACGAAGCATTCACAGCACTTCGATCTAGAGGCGCACAGGTTACGGATATTGCAGTTTTAGTCATTGCAGCAGACGATGGGATAAAGCCACAAACAATTGAAGCAATTAATCATGCTAAAGCTGCTGAAACACCGATTATAGTTGCAATTAATAAAATCGACACCCCTGGCGCAGATGTGGAACGCGTAAAGCAACAAATTGTTGAACATGAATTAGTCCCAGAAGATTGGGGCGGAACAACCATTGTTTGTCCTGTATCAGCAAAAACAAGTGAAGGAATTGATAACCTTTTGGAAATGATTCATTTAACAGCTGAAGTTCAGGAATTAAAAACAAATTATGAAGGTCTTGCTAAAGCGATTACAATTGAAGCATTTTTAGATAAAAAAAGAGGGCCAATAACTACCGTATTAGTACAATCTGGGAAGCTCTCCGTTGGGGCGTTTGTTACAATTGGTCATGTTTACGGAAAAGTTAGAGCACTTTATAGCGATAAAGGCGACAGTATAAAACAAGCATTGCCGAGTACCCCAGTTGAAGTTCTTGGTTTATCAGAAGTGCCTTCGCCCGGTGACATTTTAGAAGAGCATCCAACAGAACAAGATGCAAAAAAAATAGCCGCTCAAAACCTTGAGAAGAAGAAAGATGACCATAAACAAAGTGTCACCAAAAGCGTATCTTTAAATACATTATCGCAACAAATCAACGATGGCGATGTAAAAAAATTAAATTTAATCATTAAAACAGATGTTCATGGATCATTAGACGCCTTGGTATTATCAATCAATCAGATTGAGATTGATGATATTTCAATTAACGTTATGCATGCGGCTACTGGAAGCATCAATGAAAATGATATTCTTTTAGCGAAAGCTGCTGAAGCAATTGTAATTGGATTTAGAGTACCTATTACAAACGATGCAAAGAAAGCAAGTGAAGAAGATAACATTGATGTACGTGAATACAAAGTAATTTATGACATTTTAAATGACATTGAAAATGTTATGTCTGGCATGTACAACAAAACAACAATTGAAACAAAAATTGGTGAAGCTGAAGTTAGAGAAGTATTTAAATTTTCTAAAGTTGGTGCAATTGCTGGAAGCTATGTTACAAGTGGCACCCTAATTCGCAACAATATTGTTATTGTTAAACGAAGCGGTGAAGAACTATATAAAGGAAAACTAACCTCATTAAAACGATTTAAAGATGACGTAAAACAAGTGGAAACAAAATATGAATGTGGTATTGTGACGGATGGATTTTCACAATATAAAGCTGGAGATATTATCGAATGTTATGACGTTCGAGAGGAATAACCACCATGTCACGAATTGTTCGTGTAGAGTCATTACTTAAAGAAGAAATATCTCTTATAATTCAAAAAGATTTTAGAAGTAATCTTGGCTTAATTTCTATAACTGGAATAAAAATATCAAAAGACTTAGCGAATGCAACTGTTTTTTACAGCCACCTTGGATCGGAAAGCGAGCGAAAAAAATCATTAGAGAAACTAAATAAAGCAACCAGTTTCATTAAGAAAAAACTGGGTAAAAATATTCGTTTAAAACGAATTCCAAGTCTAACGTTTAAGCTTGATCACTCACTTGAACGAGGGTCAAATATTCTTGATAAATTAAAATCATTTGAATGATAACAACAGAATTAAAAGCAATTTTTAATAATTTACCAAATAGGATTATTGCAACAGTCCATAAAGATCCTGATTACGACGCAATCGGCTCATTATTAGCGTTTAATGAATTAATAAAATCGTTAAATGGAGACGTCACACTCCTAGCACCTGATATGAATAAAAAACAATTTCAAAACTTACCAGGAATTAAAAACATACAAACAACACCCAAGTCCGAATATGATCTTGCATTCTTTTTAGATTGCTCTGATAAAAATCGAATCTTCAAACCAAAGAGTTTTCCAGCCGTAAAAAAAATGGTTAATATTGACCACCATCAAGATAACACATTATTTGGTGACATTAATATTGTGAAAAATATCTCGTCCGTTGGTGAATTACTATTTAATTTATTTATTGAATTAAATATTGATATATCGATCGAAACGGCCACGAATCTTTATGCAGCAATATGTTTTGATACCGGTAATTTCAAGTTTTCAAATACAACAGCCTCAACATTTATAACAGCCTCAAAACTTTTAGAAAAAGGCGTCAATGCATCAAAGATTAGTGAATGGATTTTTGAGCAAAAACCAAAAAATTATTTTCATGATGTTCGTGAAGGTTTAAATAACATGCATATCGATTCTGAACTACCATTTATGATTGTTCACATCCCAAACCATCCCAACATATCGAGAGAAAGCACCATCAACTTTTTTAGAGAAATGGAAAACATTGAATTAATTGTTGTTTGCAAAGAAGTAAAAAAATCAGAATTTAGAATAAGTTTTAGATCAAAACAAAGCATAAACGTTGCTAATCTTGCAAAAGAATTTAATGGTGGCGGTCATATTCGAGCGGCAGGAGCAACCATACACTCAACATTTTCAGAACTAAACAATCAATTATTAAACCAAATTAGAAAGCACTTTTTATGAATGGCTTTCTATTAGTAAACAAGCCAGAAGGCATAACATCTTATGACGTTATTCGTAAAATTAAAACATACTGCCCTAAAAATACAAAAATTGGACACTCCGGAACATTAGACCCATTTGCAAAAGGATTATTAATTATTGCAATTGGTAGAAAATATACCAAACAGTTAACAACGTTGTTAAATATTGATAAAACATACGAGGCAGAAATAACCTGCGGAATTGAAACAGATTCATATGATATTGATGGAAATATAACGTACACTCATCCATCACCAATACAGCTTAAATTAGAAGAGCTACCCCCGATAATAAATAAATTTAAAGGGACTATTAAACAAACACCGCCAATCTTTTCTGCAAAAAAAATAAATGGCAAACCAGCCTATAAACATGCACGCTCAGGAGAAACAATTAAATTAAACGAAATAGAAATCACCATCTACGAAATCATTGTGAGTAACGTAACAAAAACAACAATAACCATCTCGGTTCATTGTTCGAAAGGCACCTATATTCGGTCACTAGCATATGACATTGGCAAAGCGCTTGGAACTGGCGCCTATCTAACAAAGTTAAATCGCACATCCATTGGAAATATTCATATAAATTCTGCAATTGAATTAACAGCCCTCAATGAAACAAATCTAAAAAATCACTTATTGGAAAAATTAGATATATGATAGATTCTATAGTCGGACTTGAAAAGTATCAAAAATCTAAGGCAAAAACCATTTGTTTAGGAACATTTGATGGCTTTCATAAAGGGCATCAAAAATTAGCAGAGCATAGTGATTTTATGATAACATTTGACCCACATCCCAAAAGTATCATTCAAACAAAATCATCCATTGATCGACTAACATTTCCAAATGAATTAAAATACTTCGTTCCAAACCTCTTAATCATCCCATTTACAAAACAAGTATCACAAATGAATGCAAATCAATTTTTAGTTGAATTTATTGAACCATTACAACCATCAAAAATTACCATCGGTTATGACTTTAAATTCGGGAAAAATGGCGATGGAAACTTCAATGTACTTAATGACTGGGGAAAGAAACACCATTGTGAAATAATACAAATTAATCTTCAAATGCATCATGATAAAACCCCTTATAAAAGTAGTATTATTCGCAAAGAATTAACGAATAACCCTAATTACGCATTTGAACTATTAGGACACCCCTATTTAATATCAGGCCATGTCATTGAAGGCGACAAAAGAGGCCATAAAATCGGTTTTCCTACAGCAAATATAATGTCACAAAAAAACAAATGCATCCCAAAATTTGGGGTCTATCAAAGTCAGGCCATCGTAAATGAAAAAACATATAATTCCATCACATATATTGGAAAAAAACCAACATTCAAATCAAAAGAACCAAGTATCGAAACCCACATATTAGATGGGTTTTCTAAGACAATTTATGGAACAGAAATAAATGTTTTGATTTCAAAATTCATTCGTGACGACATTCGTTTTGAAAATAAAAACGCACTGATTACACAAATAAGAAAAGACATCCAATCAATTAAGAATTAGTTCACAAAATTGTTATCTAAATCTCGATTATCATCTTCGTCAGCTTCTTGTTGCTCACGTTTCTTTTTCTTAATTCTTTCTGTCTCTTCAGCCTCTTCACGAACTTTTTTAGTGAACGAAATAGACGCGATTTCATCTAAAAACTTCATCTCTTCTTTTTTCATAATCGCTTTCCACATATCACGCTTCTTTTCTTTATCTTCTTCAAGTATTTTTTTATCTTTCATTGCCTGGACCAAGGCATCACGTTGCGTTTCCTTTTCTTCTTCTGCTGTTTCTCTTACCTGAACCTGTTCAACAATTTGACCTTTTAATTGTTCTAAATGAGACTTTCGCATCATCACTTGTTGAAAATCAATGGTTTTACCTTCTGATATTTCACCCACTAAACCAACATGCTCAGATTTTTCTTGATCTTTCATTCGCTCTTCTTTATTTAATTCTTCTTTAAACTTTTGTTCAGCTTTATTAAACTTATCTTGCTCTTGAGTTTCACGAAGCTCTCGAAAATTTAAGGCTGACTCAAGATTATATTCAAAGCGTTTTGATTTCTTTGGAGGTTTCGCCATTGTTTCCTTTAATTAAAAATAGATGAAATCATACGAACAGTTTCATCAAAAGGAACATTTTCATCAGTACGCTGTTTTAAAAATGAATTGACCTCATCAATTTTATCAACGGCCTCATCTACCTTTGGGTTACTACCTTTTACATATGCACCAATATTAATTAAATCTTCGGCTTCTTCGTATTTAGCTAAAATTTCTCTTAAACGTCCAGCTGCCGTCTTATGCTCCTCAGAACAAATAACAGAAAATAATCGACTGACACTATGACCGATATCAATACATGGGTAATGATTTTTTGCAGCTAAATCTCGACTGAGTAATATATGCCCGTCTAAAATACCCCGAGCAGCATCTGCAATCGGTTCGTCGAAATCACCACCATCAACTAACACGGTGTAAATCGCTGTAATTGAACCGGTCTCAGACGTCCCCGCACGCTCCATTAAACGAGGCAACATTGCAAATACGGATGGAGTATACCCTTTTGTTGTAGGAGGTTCTCCTGTAGCAAGCCCTATTTCTCGCTGAGCCATTGCAAACCGAGTCACAGAATCCATCATAAATAACACATTTTTACCCTGATCACGAAAGTACTCAGCAACAGCAGTTCCAACCATGGGGCATTTTGCACGAATTAAAGGGACCGTATCAGACGTTGCACAAATAACGACAGACTTTTTTAACCCCTCTTCACCCAAAGACTCTTCAATAAAATCATTTACCTCGCGTCCCCGCTCTCCAACCAAGCAAATGACGTTCACTTCACCAGTACAATTACGTGCCAACATCCCCATAAGCGTACTTTTACCAACACCAGAACCAGCAAATATACCAATTCTTTGGCCTTTACCCAACGTTAAAATACCATCAATTGACTTAACCCCAACGCTTAAAACATCATTAATCCTTGGACGGCTAAACGGATCTGGCGGATCTTGATCAATCGGATAATATGATTCGTATTCAATTGGACCTTTACCATCGATAGGCTCACCCAAACCATTTAAAACACGCCCTAATAATTTAGGGCCAACTTTAATTGAAATCGGCATCCCCATAGGGTAAACTTTGCTTCCTGGACGAATACCGGTAATCATTCCCAATGGCATCATTAAAACTTGATCCTCTTTAAAACCAACAACTTCAGAACGAATTGAGTCACCACCAACAATTTCAACCATACATAAATCACCAATTGAAACACCTTGAATTTGTGCTTCAATCACTAATCCAACAACTTTGACAACTCGACCTACAACGCGAACAACATCCACGTCTTCGAGTGCTTTTTTAAAAGGATCAAAGTTCATAAGGTTGCTTTTACTTTTTTAAAAGTTTGTGAAATGATATTTAACTTTTCTTTGATTGTAACGTCAACAAAACCTAAATCAGTTTCAATAATACAACCACCAGCATCAATTGTAGGATCTTGCTGGATCGTTATTTTTTCAACCCCTATCAATCGTGTTTCAAGATAGGGCTGAAACTCATTAAACACCTCTGAATCATCTGGGTTAATTTTAAATGTAATCCGATCAGAACCTGAAATTTTGTTAAATGTATCTTCGACCACATCTTTTATAACAGATGGATCCATTTCAACCTTTTTATGAACAATTTTTTCGGCAATTGTTAAAGACAAATCTACCAACTGAGTTTCTGCAGATTGAATCACTTGGTCACGCGCTTGCTGTAACCCTTCAATGGCTTGCATTAAATCATCCACATGAGCTTTAAGCTGTTGGTCCAATTCTTGTTGAATCTCTGAACGTAACTGTGATTCATCAACGGAGGGCGCAATTGGCGTATTGACAATGGGTTGAGCAATCGGGGTTGGCTCAATGCTTGCGGTGTCTTCAAAAAAGTTAGAAGAATCTTGTTCAGACGGTTTAAACTTTACGTCATCTGTAAATTGACTGGGTGTTACAACATTATCAATGGAATTTAAGACAGCCGACTTAATGATGGTCCCTGTCTTAATAACTGGTTTCTTGTTGAGATCATCAAAATCTCTATCTAAATGATAATCTTTGATAATAGGCATCTTCTCTATTAGTATTATAGCTAAAATAAGGAATAATTGGTATATTTAAAGCATTAATTTATGACGAATAAAAAATCATTCTTCAAGAATCAAAACGCCATGCTTTATAGTCTAGTGTTCCCCAATATAAACCCCATCGCCCTATCCGTTGGACCATTAAAAATTCATTGGTATGGCATCGCATATGTGGCTGGCATTTTATCAGGATACGGACTTGCAAAAAGAATTGTTAAAAAAATAAATTTTTCAATCAATCTATCTGATTTTGTTTCAAATATTATCATTGGCGTTATTATTGGAGGCAGACTTGGCTACGTCGTATTTTATGATCCAATATTTTACCTATCTAATCCATTGGATATTATTGCAATTTGGAAAGGAGGAATGTCATTTCATGGTGGAGCAATTGGGGCATTTTTAGCAACAATTTATACTTGTAAGCAAAATAAAGTATCAATTCATAAAGGTCTCGACGTGCTGGCACTATGTTCAACGCCAGGGTTATTCTTTGGTAGAATAGCAAACTTTATCAACAGTGAACTATTTGGAAGAGAAACAAGCCTACCCTGGGGAATAATTTTTCCAACAGGTGGCACTATTCCACGCCATCCATCACAACTTTACGAGGCAACACTTGAAGGTTTAGGATTGTTTATTATTTGTTATATTGCTTATAAAAATTTTTATGTAGAAGGACGACTATTTTCTATATTTGTAATCGGGTATGGAATTTGCCGGTTTATGATTGAATTTACGCGTGAACCTGATGCTCATATTGGACTACTTGCATTTCAACTATCAATGGGACAATACTTATCAATTATTATGATTTTATTGGGAGGAGTTTGGACATATGGACGCTATAAAAAACGTATATATTGATGAATTTCAAAACATCGATATTCATTCGATGAAATCACGTGTATTAAATCATCAATTCAATCTCTCAACAAACACAATGGTTGGATTCGTAAATACTCATGGCCATAAATCTGTAACGTTTATATTTGAAAAAAAATGTACCGAAGAATTATTATTAAGTCTGAGCAAACTATTTTTAACCACAATTCAGTTATCATTTCCAAATATGTTTTCATTGCAAAAGTTTGAACTCGCACTAGACACGCATAAATTATCTAAATTTTATCACTATCATGGGAAACAAAGTAGCATCTTTTGCCACTCTATTATATTAAGGCACACCAATGAATCATTAATGGTTGCGCATACAAACATTCAACCGAGAGAATTTGCGATTACAATCCTTAATCAATATAAAACGCAACTTTCAGATATTTTTTATTGAAATTATATAAAT
>MDTB01004708.1_pt1 | contig 10317 bp, 8 predicted proteins | sample 811161 | NCBI WGS metagenome assembly MDTB01 (sample SAMN05326650, study PRJNA326480) | marine metagenome | isolation source: seawater | place: Mediterranean Sea | collected 2009
ATCAGATAAATAATGGGGTTACAACTTTGGTTGACTGGCATCATTGTAATCGTACACCAGACCATTCAGATGCTGCTATCGATGGGCTTGAGCAATCTGGCATTCGCGCTGTGTTTTTGCATGGAACACCCAAGCCAGATCCTATACCTGGTCAGCCACATTTTTCTGAAGTGCCCATGCCGGTCAATGAGGTGGTAAGACTTCGTAATGGGAGGATGTCAAGTTCTGATAAAAAAGTGACGATGGGACTTGCTATTTTAGGCCCACAAATGGCTGTTAATGACGTATGTTTGCAGGACTTTAAGCTAGCAAAGGATATGGATTTGGTTACCAGTATGCACCATTCTGGTTTACAGATGGCCGGTGAGCAGGCTTATGAGATGGCCTCTAAAGCAGGATTGCTTGGTGAACACATCAATATTGTGCATGGAAATGAGTTGTTAGACAAGGATTTAGATATTCTTATTAATGATGGGGCTACATTTACTATTACTGCAGAAGTTGAAATGCAAATGTCCTATGGAAACCCGTTGTCGGCTCGATTGCTGGAGAAAAACCATTCTTTTTCAATAGGCTCTGACATTGAAAGTGCCTATTCTCCGGATATGTTCGCTATCACAAGAACAACGATGCAGTTAGAACGACATTTTCTGAGCCGCCAAGAGCAGGCTAAAACTGGTCATAGGCCACATCCAATTCCAATTACAACATCAGACGCATTTAAATGGGCAACAATAAATGGGGCCAAAGACTTCAGGCTAAATAATAAAACGGGCACATTAGAGGTTGGAAAAAAAGCAGATATTATATTCCTTAGGAGCTCTGATTTGAATTTGAAAAACAGCTTTAATCTGCTTCATTCGGTAGTATGTTATGGCCATCCAGGCAATGTTGATACAGTTATTATCGAAGGCGATATCATGAAGCAGAATGGTAAAATGAACTTTGCAGACTTAGATGACAAATTATCAAAGCTTGAGATATCAGGGAGAAAAATTTATACCGAGTTTAAAGAAAAGGCAGCAACAGCTGATTTTGGCTAATTAAGCATGAGTGAATTCGAGCAGGTAATAAATGATATACATATTGGAATTGATGCTATCTGCGCAGAATTTCCTATGTCTTATTGGCAAAAATTAGATAGGAATCGTGATTATCCCTCGGAATTTGTGCAAAAACTCTCTAATGCTGGTTATCTTGCAGCATTAATCCCAGAAAAATTTGGTGGCTCCGAACTTGGGTTGAGAACTGCTTTGGAAATCTTAAAAAGAATACATTATAATGGGGCAAATGCTTCTGCTTGCCATGCCCAAATGTATATTATGGGTACATTACTGAAGCATGGCTCCGCTGAGCAGAAGCAAAAATATCTGCCAAGAATTGCAACTGGTGAAATCCGTCTGCAGGCATTTGGTGTGACAGAGCCTAACACAGGTACTGATACACTTTCGCTAAGAACCTTTGCCAAGAAAAAAGGGTCTGGCTACATAATAAATGGGCAAAAAATATGGACATCAAGGGCCGAATATTCTGATTTACTATTGCTTTTGGCGCGGACAACCCCTGTAGAACAGGTTGCCAAAAAGACAGATGGGTTATCCGTTTTTTTGATTGATTTGCGAGAAGTTAGCAGTAAGCATATTCAGATAAAACCAATTCGCACGATGATAAATCATTCAACTACTGAGATATTTATTGAAGATTTGCAGGTGGATAAAAGCACGTTGATCGGTAAAGAAGGTGAAGGTTTTAAATATATTCTCTCTGGCATGAATGCAGAGCGTGTGCTGATTGCGGCAGAATGTATTGGCGATGCTCAATGGTTTATTAATCAAGCGAGTAATTATGCAAATAATCGGATTTTATTTAATGCGCCTATTTCTAAAAACCAGGGTATTCAATTTCCAATCTCTAAATCTTATGCTTATATGAAGGCAGCAGAGTTAATGGTACACTACGCTTCAGAAAAATTTGATAGTGGTGTAAACGATGGAGAAAGCGCAAATATTGCAAAATTACTAGCAGCGGACGCGTCCTGGATGGCAGCTGAAGCCTGCTTACAAACATTTGGTGGATTTGGTTTCGCAGAAGAATATGATGTCGAAAGAAAATATCGGGAGACCAGATTATATCAGGTTGCCCCTATTTCGACGAACATGATTCTGTCTTATATTGCTGAAAAAATTCTTGGTATGCCAAAATCTTATGGATGATAATTTTGTTTTAAAAATTATGAGCAATTTGTCTGAGGACTTGGTAGCTTACTCCTTCCTTCCTTCAGATAAATTGCCTCTGGAATGCCTGCAAGTCGCAGAATATTCCTTCTTTGATTGGCTTGTAGTATCTGGTGCTGGTAGCGATGAACCTGTGGCTGCCATAGTAAAGCAGTTTATCAAACAAGAAGGCGGAAATCGTTTGTCCTCAGTTGTAGGATATGAAACTAAAACCTCCCCGCATCTTGCAGCCTTAGCGAATGGCACTATTTCCCATGCGCTGGATTATGATGACACGCATTTCCGGCATATTGGGCATTTATCAGCAGCTATTTTTCCAGCCGTTTTAGCGTTAGGTGAAAGCACTAATAAAACCTACTCTGATGTGATTGAATCATTTCTGATTGGTGCAGAAGCGGCTATTTTGGTTGGGGAAACATTAGGCATGGAACATTATAAAGCTGGCTTCCATCAGACGGCAACGGCAGGATGTTTTGGTGCAACCATTGCTGTTTGTCGATTGCTTCATTTAACGCAGTCACAAAGGTACCACGCCCTTGGATTAGCAAGTACAATGGCGTCAGGTTTGAAGTCTCAATTTGGCACAATGGGAAAGCCACTTAATGCTGGAATAGCAGCATCAAATGCAGTTAAAGCTGCTAATCTTTCAGAGCTAAATTTTATTTCCAATGTAGATGGGCTTGGAAGCTCACAAGGGTTTATTGAAACGCACTCGCCAAAAAAAACACATTTATCCGTTTATAACCGGAGTGCTGAACTTCCTTTTCGGTTCGATAAGGTTAGTTATAAGCTACATGCTTGTTGTCATGGCTTGCATGCAGCAATAGAGGCTTTGATTATAGCACGATCGAAAAATTATCTTCAGCCTCATGCTGTTCTTGCAGTTAATATTACAGTCAGCTCAAGCTGGCGAGGAGTATGTGACATAGAAGAACCTCAAACAGGATTGCAAGGAAAATTTAGTTATCATTATATAACAGCTCTTCTGATTTGTGGATATAACACAGCCACATTAGATAGTTTCTTTGATGAAATGTTATCAAATATAGAAATTAATAATCAGATGCATAAGGTCACTGTATCATTCGACGAAAATATGGAAGATAGCTATGCCAGTGTTACTATTCGTTCAGAAGGATTGCCAGAAAAAAGTTTTGAATTTGATTTGAAAAAAAATCAAAGAGCTATTGATGCTTACCCGAGACTTAAGGATAAGGCAGAAAGCTTGCTAAAGAGAGACAAAACAAAGACACTTTATGACTTGCTTGCGCATAAAGATAATTGTTCCAGTCGTCAAATTGGCAATTGGATTCGTACCTTCTGAAATTAAAAAATAGGGTATAATGAGTAAATACAAAAACAAAAACTTCAACACTGATTTGGCAGGGCTGCTTATAGTATCAATAGAGCAGGCGGTTGCAGCGCCTTATGCGTCTGGCAAATTAGCAGATGCAGGTGCTAGAGTAATAAAAATAGAGCGACCCGAAGGGGATTTTGCGCGTAAATACGATGCAGCTGGCGGTAATAAAAGCTCTTACTTCATTTGGTTAAACAGAGGGAAAGAAGCTATTTGTTTGGATTTGAAAAACCAAGACGATAAAAAAATCTTGATTAACATGGTGAAAGAGGCAGATGTTTTGATCCAAAATCTTATGCCTGGAGCTATTGATAGAATGATAGGTGATTTTTGTCAGATGCAGAAGCTAAACCCCTCTTTAATTCGATGCGATATTAGCGGCTATGGCTCAACTGGGGAGTTTGCAAATGTAAAAGCGTACGACTTACTTATTCAAGCAGAGTCAGGCCTTTCAATGATTACAGGGGATGAATCAGAACCTGGTAGGGTTGGGGTTTCCGTATGCGATATTGCTGCTGGAATGACGGCACACCAGTGTATTTTGCAAGCGTTATATGTCCGCTTGAAAACGAATGAAGGGCGTCAAATAGAGGTTTCTTTGTTTCATAGTTTAATGGATTGGATGAATGTACCTCATTTACAAAAACAATACGGAAATACAAATGTGCAGCGTGCTGGATTAAATCATCCAACCATTGCGCCCTATGGAGTGTATACAGCCGAAGAAGATAGAAAAATTCTATTTGGAATTCAAAATGAAAGGGAATTTCAAATTTTTTGTTCTAAGATTCTTGAAATGGAGTCTCTGGCTACGGAACCAGAGTTTAAGAGTAACATTTGCCGAGTTGCTAATCGTGATAAATTAGATTCTATCATTAATGCGAAGTTTGCTAATATAGAAATTAATATTTTAGCCGCTAGACTGAGGGAAAACAACATAGCTTTTGGACGATTAAACGGGCTAGATGATTTGCTTGTTCATCCACAAACAGAATTTATATCAGTATGTTCAGGAGGAAAAGAATATAATCTTTTTTCTCCTTCTGGTATTGTTAACGGGGAAAAATACCAAATTGGTGAAGTGCCCGAACTTGACCAACATGGGCGTCAGTTAAGAAAAGAATTCAATATATGAAAAAAAAAGGATATGAGAATGGATTTAGCTGACTTCAAAAAACTCGTTTTTGTGGAAGCGAGGACACATCGCAGCTTTTCTAGCAAACAGATTGAAGATTCGAAACTGCATGAGATTTATGATCTTGCCAAGTTTGGACCTACGGCCAATAATTATTGCCCTATGCGTGTCACTTTCGTGAAATCATTAGAGGCGAAACAAAAATTAATTGAGGTAGCTAGCGATGGTAATCGGCCCAAAATTAAATCTGCTCCTGTAACCATAATTATTGCTTATGATCTAAATTATTATCAGCATATTCACTTATTAGCTCCACATATGGACGTATCTAAAGTAGAATCCCAGCCAGAAAAAGAACGCGATAGATTTGCGAGGGAGTTATCGTGGCTCCAGGCTGGGTATGTATTAGTGGCAGCTCGTATGCTTGGGATTGATTGTGGACCGATGAATGGATTTAATAAGACACTCACTGATGAAGTGTTTTATTCAGGAACTAGCTGGAGATCAAATATGCTAATTAATCTTGGTTACGGCGACAATAAATCTTTGCGCCCAAGAGCTCCTAGAATTGAGTTTGAAAATGCATGCCAGATTCTTTGAATAACTAGTCTTAAATTGATGCGCAATCTGGCGCAAAGAACGAAATTGTTAATAATACTAACAGTATTTTTTTAGAGGAATGAGAAATATGGAACTAAGTGACGAGATCGAAATTCCTGGCAGGCGTAATGACGTTTTTGCTAAGCTGGTAGACCCACAGATACTTAAGGAATGTATTCCTGGATGCGAAGAGCTATCTCTGACAGCTGAAAATGAATATAGCGCTAAAGTACTTTTAAAAATCGGCCCTATAAAAGCGAGGTTCAGCGGCTCAGTAACCTTAGATACAACAAATGCGCCGGAAAGCTTAACTCTTAGCGGAGTGGGCGAGGGGGGTATTGCTGGATTTGCAAGAGGTGGTGCCGAGGTTGAATTGTTCGATGAAGGGGAAACAACAACTCTTAAATATCAGGCAAAGGCAGAAACGGGCGGAAAAATCGCTCAGCTTGGTAGTAGGCTCATAACCAGTACTGCGCGCAAATTGGCCAAAGCATTTTTTCAGTCATTTGAGACTATTATGAAAGCCAATCAGGAGGCTTGAAGCCATTTTTTCTAAAAGGCTTTTTTCAATGAAGGAAGCAATATTAAAAAAAATTAGTTAAATGCTTGAAGCCCCGTCTGTGCTCTTCCTAAAACAAGCATGTGAATATCTGCGGTCCCTTCATATGTGTTTACTGTTTCGAGATTTGTTAGGTGCCTCATAATTTGGTAATCCTGATGAATTCCGTTCGCTCCGTGCATATCGCGTGCGGCGCGCGCAATCGAGAGGGCTTTTTCACAATTATTTCTCTTGAGCATGGAGATAAGTTCTGGGGCTACATTGCCACTATCTAGTAATTTTCCAAGCTGAAAGCACCCCAGAGATCCGAGTGCTATATCTGTTTGCATATCAACAAGCTTTTTCTGATAAAGCTGGGTTGCCGCAAGAGGTCGACCAAATTGAACACGCTGCATACCATATTGGTGGCTCCTGAACCAGCAATCTTCAGCAGCTCCCATAACCCCCCAACAGATGCCGTACCGCGCTAGGTTTAGACATGAAAAAGGTCCTTTTAGGCCAGCAACCTCGGGTAGGATTGCAGTTTCTGCAACATCAACGTCATTTAAATAGATAGAGCCAGTATCAACTGATTGCATAGATAGCTTGCCATCTATTTTAACGGTTTGAAGTCCTTTTGCCCCGCGTTCGACGATAAATCCACGAATTTTGCCTCCATCTGCCTCGTATTTTGCCCAGATAATAAATATATCAGCGATAGAGGCGTTGGAAATCCATGTTTTAGTTCCGTTTAGGCGGTACCCTGTTGCGGTTTTAACTGCAGTAGTTCTGATTCTAGCTGGATCTGAGCCAGCATCAGCTTCTGTTAATCCAAAACACCCTATTAATTCGCCTTTTGCCAACTTTTTAAGATAGGAATATTTTTGCCAATCTGACCCGAATTTAAAAATTGGATACATTACGAGAGATGATTGAACAGAAAGAATGGACCTAAACCCAGAATCAATCCGCTCGACCTCACGAGCAATCAAACCATAGGAAGTAAAAGAAGCACCGGCGCCTCCAAAATCTCTTGGCAATGTGACACCAAATAATCCAGCTTGCCCAATGGCCTCATACCCTTCTCTTCCAAGACCTTCTTTATCAGATGCATCTTGGAGCCTTGAAGCTAGGTCTGATTGTGCAAACTGCGAAGCAGTTCGCTGAATGAGTTTTTCTTCATCACCTAATTGTTCAGATAATGATAAAGGATCCCTCCAATCAAATTCACTCATTAATTTAGGCCTTTCAAAATAAAACTAGATTAAAATAGCTAGCCGTTGCGTACGTATCAGCTATTATGATTATATAGTTATAATCTATTACGGAATTTTTTAGGCATTTTTTTTAAATGATATGTCTTAGGAGAGAAAGTTTTATATGCCAATTATTTTATTTTTAGGGATGCTAATATGGGTCAATTGTTCCCAAGCGCATGAAATATCATCATGCATGTGTGATGAAGGTTGTTATACTGATGAGATATCAAATCTGAAATGTAGCTCTAAGTCAGCTTCTTTTACATCTGATGGCTTGCCTGATGAAACACATACCATAATGGAGGGGATTGTAGCTACAAACCAACAATTCCCTCGAATGCATCAATATGAATATAAAATTACTAGAACTCCAAAAAAAGCAAATCAGCCCACTTTAACAGATACTGGCGCAATAGGGGTTGCTATAAATGGCGTGCCTATTTTTGACCCCTTTACGCAAGGGCCGGTGAATCCAAAAACAGGTAAAAGACCGCATACGCTCTATCAAGGAGAATTAGATGTTTGTGGGGGCCATGCTGGGCGAGGAGATGATTATCATTATCATATTGCACCTATCTGTCTAATTGAAGAGTTAGGGGAAAGATATATAGAGCAAATGAAACGCCCTATCGGGTATGCAATGGATGGACATCCAATCCATGCTCTAGGATGGTTCAACAAAGCGAATGACGTCGAAGATAAGTTAGATGATTGTCGAGGTATGCTTGATGGAAAGGGTAATTATTTTTATAATGTGATGAGCGACGAAAGCTGGGCAGTTGCTGATTGTATCACAGGCGAGCCGCAAAAATTTTCTAAAGATAAATGGACACATAGACAAGATAAATTTGGGAACGACTATGTCGGAATGCCATTAAAATTTATCCTTCAGGAATATTCACAAACTGATCATAAAACTGATTCATGTTATGTAATGACAGGTATTCTTGAAAAAGAGCAGATTTTATTAACTGATGGCACAACCAAGCAGGTGAAAAATCAAAAGGGTTCGATATTTTATTGTAATTCTCAGTGCTACGGTATTTTTTTCCAAGCAGAAAAAAAACCATCAATTCGCGGTCGAGCCATAATATATGATGAAATTTTGGATAATTGTCCTGCGACTTTTGAAAAGTTCACCCCATTCGACATTCCTGCCTATAAAGGCCCGAGGCAACAGGTAAGTCAAAAGAATAAGTAGTCACCCTGCTCAAACAACCTAACCAAAAAAGGAAAATTACCTATAAATTATAATGGGGTATCTTCACGTCGAGGTACATTATCTAATTTACGACTTTTTATCTGAAATTTGGTCGGAAGTTAGATGCTTTATACGCGTTTACTACATTAAATGTTTTGGTTGTTACAAATTGAAGTGACATTCAAATTTAAAATTAGTGACTGTTTAATGATACAAATTTCTCCATCTGCTCGCACGCTTCGTTCTCCTTTTTATCAATCAACTGTTGAGGATGGTGTCGTTTCTTTTACCTTATACAACTCCATGTTTTTGCCAACAGGTTTTGGGGATCCAGAGGGTGAATATTGGCGACTCAGAAATGGGGTTTCAATGTGGGATGTTGCTGTTCAACGCCAAGTTCAGCTAAAGGGCAGGGACGCAGCAAAACTAGCTCAAATACTAAGCCCACGTAATATTTCTAAAATGAAAATTGGGCAGGGAAAATATATTCCGTTATGTAATCACCTTGGCGTTCTTATAAATGATCCTGTATTGCTCAAAATAGATGAAGATTGTTTTTGGTTCTCGATTTCCGATAGTGATATTTGGTCATGGGCACGGGCTATTAATAATGAGCGTCAGCTAGAGGTTGAAATAAGTGAGCCCCAAGTCGCTCCGCTAGCTATTCAAGGTCCATTGGCAGAGAAATTAGTTGTAGATTTATGTGGTGATTGGGTAAACGATCTAAAGTATTTTTGGTTTAAGCCTACTGAAATTGAGGGGATTCCAATTCTTGTGGCGCGCTCTGGATATTCTAAACAAGGTGGGTTCGAGTTCTATTTATTGGATAAAAAACTAGGTTCAAAATTATGGAATGTTGTAAAAGAAGCAGGCCAGAAATATGATATTGGCCCCGGTTGTCCTAATTTAAGTGAACGAGTTGAAAGTGGCCTCCTATCATTTGGTGGGGATAGCGATCATACAACCAACCCCTTTGAAGTTAGGCTAGGGAACTATGTGGATCTAAAACTCGAAGGGGATATTATCGGTTTACCTGCTTTAAAGAAAATTCACGAGAAAGGCCCAAAAAGACACCAACTTGGGGCTATATTTAAAGAACAGGATAGTAGCAGTTATCCTATATTTGAATGGATGACTATTTATTATGATGGTGAGCCTATAGGAAGCCTCACTAACCGAACTTGGTCTTATCAGCTGGAAAAGCCAATCGGTTTTGCGTTAGTATCTCGCAAAGTAACTGCCGGCAAAGAGGTGTTAATTGAGACCGAGGCCGGCATGAAAGATGCGATATTAGTTGAATTACCTTTCCTTTGATTAAATAATCTGATTATTTGTCGTGATGAGCTTGGAAAATATAAGTAATTCATTTCCAATAGATTGGACATCTAAATGCGATATGGGTTTGTCGGACTTGGAAATCTTGGAAGATAACTCGCATTGAGTTTATTAGAATCAGGATTTTTTGTTGCGGTGTTTGATAAAGACCAGTCTTGGTCAGAAAGCTTGAAATTAAAAGCAGCGGATGTTTGTGATACCGTGAAGCAATTATCACAATGGGTTGAACACGTAATAACCTGTCTTCCATCTCCGAAAATTTCATTTGAAGTTATGAGCGAAGCATTTCCTTATATGGCGGATGCGTCTTGCTGGATTGAGATGTCAACAAATAGCAGAGAAGATGTTCTAAAATTATCAGAAGATACCAAGAAAAACGATATAGGAATGCTAAATCTACCAGTCACTAGTGGTGTTCATCTTGCGGCAAAAGGTAAAATTATAATGCTAGCAGGCGCAAGCACACACTTGTTTGACTTGCATTATCCTGCATTACAGGCAATGGGAGATAAGATATTCCATATTGGGCCTCTTGGCAGTGCAGCTATTATAAAAGTTATCACGAACTTGCTTGCATTTATTCATTTGGTTGCAGATGGCGAGGCATTGATGCTTGCCAAAAAAGGAGGGCTAGATTTAGATACTGCTTGGCAGGCCA
>MDTB01005664.1_pt1 | contig 10317 bp, 9 predicted proteins | sample 811161 | NCBI WGS metagenome assembly MDTB01 (sample SAMN05326650, study PRJNA326480) | marine metagenome | isolation source: seawater | place: Mediterranean Sea | collected 2009
CCATTGCCTCATGGCCTTCTCTGGTCTCGATTCCTTGGTCGACATCGAACTTCTTGGCCTGACATTGATACTGATGCTGGTGATCGTGACGCACTCATCGATGCATCTCGTGAGCTCTTCGGTGATGATGCTGTAATTCCTGTTTCTAACTTTAACACACTCAAGCTTAAGTCCCTAATTAAGGATATTTCTAAGTTTTACGGAATCGATTTCGGTGAAGTAAACAAGATGACCGGACCTCTGCAAGACGAGGTTATGAAGCACGCGAAGGACGAAAACCAAGAGAAGTCTGTTTTTGTTCTAAAACATGAAGACTGCCTGAAGTATTCCAAGCCCTACCGCGAGTTTATGGAAAAATATCCTGAGGTTGGAAAACATGTCGAAACTCTCTTCATGGAAAACCGATCTATTGGCCGGCATGCAGGCGGTGTTATTATTGCACCACCAGACGAGCTAGCATCAACAATGCCGATCATTGGTGTACGTGGTGACTTGCAAACCCCGTGGACTGAAGGTATGAACTTTCGAAATCTGGAAGATAATGGCTTTCTAAAGTTTGACTTCCTTGGCCTAACACTTCTTAAAGATGTTGAAAACTGTATCGGCCGAATTCTTAAAAAGCAGGGTAATCCTGACCCCACATTTGCTGACATTAAAGAGTTCTTTGATAATCATCTAAACTGTCGATTCAATCAGCAGGATGATAATGATGTTTGGAAGCATGTATATCATAACGGTCGGTTCACAGGCGTGTTCCAGTTTACAGCAACCGGTGCCAGAAGATTCTGTCTTGCCGCCCAGCCGACCACAATCACAGAATTGGCTGCACTAACTGCCATTTACCGCCCAGGGCCGCTTAAAGCCAACGTCCATAGGAAATATGTAAAAGCCAAGAAGAATGCATCACAGATCAAATACGATCACCCTGTGATTGAAAATGTCCTTGGTCCTACATTTAACTTTGTTGTATTCCAAGAGCAGTTTATGACGCTTGCCGTCGAGTTAGCAGGATTCTCACCAGGTGAGTCTGACAAGCTTCGGAAGACACTAGTTAAAAAGTCGCTGGACACAATGGGCAAGAAGGGTGGTGAGCGTGAAGTAGCCCGCAAGAAGTTTGTGGATGGTGCCTATGAACTCCATGGAATCGACAAGCAAATTACAGAAGCGCTTTGGAAAACCATCGAGGCGTTCTCTGTATACGGATTTAATAAGTCTCATGCTGTTTCCTATGCAATTGACTCGTACTACGCTGCCTGGTTGCACACTCATTACGAGAAGGAGTGGCTAGCCACGATTTTGCAGTCTGAAAACAACAATCCAAAAGGCTTGCAAAAGTCTATCACTGAAATTAAGTCATACGGATTTAAGTTTGCTGCACCTGACGTCAACTATTCAGGCACAGAGTGGGAGTACTCTGATGAGGCACAGGCATTTGTACCGCCTCTTTCATCTGTCAAAGGCGTAGGTAATACTGCCATGGAAGAGATTATGCTCATGCGACCCTACTCTAGTGTGACTGATTTGCTGTATAATGACGAAGGAGCGTGGAAGCACTCTAAGATGAATAAGACTGCTTTTAAGTCGCTTTGTAGCATTGAGGCATTTGGCTCTCTTGAAGAGATAAAGTCTGGTAAAATTAAGAATCACCGACAGCTTCTTGCAATCTTGACTGATGATAAAAACTATGAAACTCTGCGCAAAGGACCGTACGGGTTGACAAAAACCCAAGTCGCGCGGATGCGAAAGAAAATGGAAGAACCAGAGCTTTTGCTTGGAAAGCTTATTGACGACTACAAGCGCCTCCCTGACTGGAATCGATCTGAAAAAATTCTAAACTATGTTGATTTTACTTCTAGCGTCAACAACGATCTTGTATTCCCACCTAAAATGATTGAGAGGATTAAAAGCAAAAATGTCCCATCTTTGTTCGATATCCCTGCTGGCGAAAAAGGCATAGGCTGGTGTTGTGTTACAGAAGTAATTTCCAAGATGACCAAGAATAATAAGCCCTTCTTCAGGCTGAAAGTCATGGACAACAACAATAATTCAGGATGGCTACGTGCTTGGGGTCGATTCGATGCACCACCGGCACCTTATACTATTTGGGTGGCCGAAGCTCACAATGATCCTAACTGGGGAATGTCTACTAGCGCATGGAAGATGAAGCAGGTGAGGGCATACGACTAATGCTAAAAGTTAATAACGTAACAATTGAAGGGCCAGACCTATCTGGAAAAACAACGTTGTTCAACATGATCCACAAGAGAACAGACTTCAGGTGGAACATTCAGGATAGATCACAGCTAAGCATGCTTTGTTATGCTAGACAGTATGAGCGAGGCGAAGATGTCGTTGACTTATGGCGATCACGTCTTCATGAGTATTTGTGGTGTCTCAACAATCGACTAATAATTTTGTTGCCGTCGCTGGCAGTTATTAATAAGAGGTATGCCGATCGAGGCGATGAAATCCAAGATATGGAGTCGCTTTACGCACTATATGAAATTTTCACCGATGAAGTTCAGAAAATTGAAAGCTTTCCAAATGTTTTAGTACTAAGAGGCGACGGTTCGACTGACTTAACTGCACGATCAACGGAGTGGCTATCAGTATCAGGTCTGTATACAATGAAAGCTGTATCAAACGAAGTAACAAAAATTGTACAGGCCGGCCCGAGCAAAGAAATATCTCCGCTTACATTTGACCTGACAATTAAAAATCCGCTTGCATATGACCTTAAAGATCCAAAAATCATGCTGCACGAAGATGAAGAAGTGTATTATGCTAACATACTTCATAAAGTACTAAAGAACATACAGGACGAGATCTCAGGAAAGAACGAATATGATACACCTCAAACTCCTCATACCACGAGACGATTTATATTCACGCAAGATTCATGTATTTCATTAATTCATACAATGCTTAGAGGCGATTCACTGGCTATGAATGTGGTGTGCAGATCATCAGATGTTGTAAAAACATTTCCTTATGATCTAAAATTTTTAGGATACCTTTTCAGCAGAGTCTGTCGAAAATTAGGCACAGAAAATGTTGAAAACTATAAAATTCGCGTAACACTTAATTCTGCCCATGTGGTAGAATAACATTGAAAAGCCTAATTAACTAGAATAGAAGGGGTAGAGAGTGAATAAAAGAATACTGGTAACTGGTGGCTGCGGCTTTATCGGCAGCAATTTAGTGCATGCACTGCACAGCCAGTCAGCTAATATTACAGTGGTTGATGACCTTTCGACAGGAAACTTAGAAAATCTAATGTCCTTGCCGATTCGTGTTGTTACTGGAGACACGCTTCCGCTTTACGATATGCAGCATTCAAAAGCTGACAAAGATAAAATTCTTGTAATTACAGCTGACTTTGCTCACAAGGAAGTGCTTCAAAAAGTCAACGACGGAGAGTTCGACGTCATTATGCACTTGGCGGCAAACCCAAGAGTTGAGTACAGCGTGAATTATCCTGTAGAGACACATGAAGTCAATGTGCACAAAACAGTAGGTCTTTTTAAGTACGCTTCCAATTCAAATACGCGTGTTGTGTTTTCATCTTCTTGCGCAATTTACGGCGATGCTAGCGAGATTCCTACTAGTGAAACATGCAGTAGTGATCCAAATTCACCGTACGGCCTGCAGAAGTTGCAGTGTGAAGAGTACGCAGAATTATTTAGTAAGCTCTACGATATGGATATTGTCTCTCTTCGTTACTTTAATGTTTATGGACCGAGACAGCTCGGAGGCTCTGCATACTCCACAGCAGTATCAGCTTGGTGCAATGCAGTTAAGAATAAAACACCGCTAAGAAGCGACGGCGATGGCACGCAAACCCGTGATATGGTTTTTGTGGGTGACGTCGTTAAAGCAAACATACTATCAGCAATCAGAAAAGAGAGGTTCAAAGGCCAAGCAATTAATGTAGCAACAGGGGGTTCAATTTCTAACAATGAAATTATTAAGCTGTTTTTAGATCGATTTCCTGGCACTGCAGTTGTACACGCGCCACCTCGTCCAGGAGATGTAAAGCACACCCTGGCTGATAACAGCAAGATGAAGGAATTGCTGGGTCTCAAAGAGACAACACGATTTGAAGATGGTTTAGAAGAGACGTTTTCTTGGTGGGAATCTTTAGGAGACGAAAATGGATAAAGCAGCGTGGGTAGGAAATTCTACAAAATATGAAAAGCCGTGGGGATATGAAATTGTTTGGTCAGCAATGCAGAACCTGCAGGGAAAAGAAGTTTTTATACGTGAAGGCGCGAGAACTTCTCTAAAATATCACACCAATAAAGATGAAGTCTTATACTTGATGTCTGGTAGAGCCGTTGTGGAGTTCGCCGACGAAGAGTGGTTCCGATACGCAGATGTTAACATAAAAAAAGAAGTTTTGGAAGCCGGTCAATATTTGGCTGTACAATCTTCCTGTCTGTATAGAATTACAGCAGAGACCAATTGTGTTTTTTTAGAAATTAGTAATCGAATATCCGGCAAAACCATTAGAATTGAGGATGACTATGGAAGACCTACAGACCCAGACCCAAAGAAGTTACGCAGCTGATCCTACTTGGACTATGTTTATAGGGCCTATGTTTGGGTCTAAGACTACTCGATTGGTTGCCGCTGTTGACCGGTATCGATATCAAAACAGATCAATCGCGATCTTTAAACCACAAATGGATACTCGATATGCAACAACAATGATTACAACCCATGCTGGAGCCACCTTAGAGGCTACTTGCGTTAACACAGGAGATGACATTATTAGTCATGTTCTTTCGATGGATTCTTGCGACGTAGTCGCTGTAGATGAAGCCTTTATGATTGATGACTGTGCAGAGGCACTCCTATCCTTATTTAGAAGGGGCATATCAATTGTAGTTTCGTCCTTACAACTTTCAGCTACAGGAAAACCATTTACTGAAGTTAGAGACATGATGCCCTGGGCAACAAAAATTGATGTATGTCCAGCCGTCTGTCCAATCACAGGGCGAGATGCGTTTTATACACATAGAAAACTCTCAGGTCTGGAAGAAATTACAGTAGGAGGCTCGGATTTGTATGAGCCTCGTGCTTGGGAATATCATCATTTTATGAATAAGAGGAGTTAACAATGGCTATTGTAGAACCCAGTAGTGTAAATTGTGTAATTTACCATGCGGACTGTACCGATGGATTTGGTGCTGCATATTCTGCATGGAAACTATTAGGAAACAGGGCAGAATATCATGCCTGCAAGCATGGAACACCGCCGCCTGACGTAAAAGGGAAAGTTGTTACCATTCTAGACTTTTCTTTTAATAACGCAACTACAAAGCAGATGATTGAAGATGCAGAAGCGCTTATCGTTATTGATCATCATAAATCTGCAATGGTTGAGCTACATGATATATCAAATACGCACTTTGATATGACGAAATCTGGTGCAATGTTAGCATGGGAATTCTTTCATCCAGGTAAAGACCACCCAAAGTTTATCGGGTACATCGAAGATAGAGATCTTTGGAAATGGGAGCTTCCATATTCAAAAGAGTTTGCAGCTGCCTTTGATATGGTTCCTTTTGAGTTCGAAGAGTTTGAGAAGTTTGAGGATGACTCTGTTTTTGATGATGCTGTAAAGCGCGGTTCATATGTTTTGGCATATTCAAAGACGGTCGTTAAGAAGGTTTGTGAAAAAGCTTCAGCACGTAAGTTCGAGGGTATGGACGTATTGGTCGTTAATGCATCACATTGGATGTCTGAGATTGGTGCACGTCTTTCGCCTGATTGTGATTTTGCCGTTATCTGGTTCTATGATCATGAAGATCGAATTATAAAGGTATCTCTTCGTGCTTTTCATGAGCACGTCGACGTCTCTGAAATATCTAAAAAGTTCGGAGGCGGAGGTCATAAAAAAGCAGCAGGATTTACTCTCCCAGGCGACTTTGTTGTCGATGAAATATTTGATCCTGACCCCGACCCAGACGAAGAAGATCTTTTAGAAGAAACTGAAGAAGAGCTCCCAGACTCTGGTGATACCGACGACAGCAGCGATGTGCAAGGTGTCTCAAGTGATTCGGAAGGGGCTGAAGTTTGAGACCTTCATGGGACAGTGTGTGGTGTAATATGGCAAAGATCATCTCCACAAGATCATACGATCCAAGGCACCAAGTAGGAACAGTAATAGTTACCGACGACAATACACAAGTTTTGTCAGTTGGGTATAATGGAAACTATTCAGGTGGGCCTAACGAAGTAGAGTCAGATATTCCAGGTGAATCAGGTATGCTTCATGCTGAAATTAATGCTCTTCTTAAGATGGACTACAACAACCCAAAAAGAAAAATTTTATATGTTACGTTATCACCCTGTAAGATGTGTGCAAAGGCAATAATCAACGCAGGCATTAGCAAAGTTGTCTACATTGAGAAGTACAGATGCGATTCAGGGCTGAAAATACTCGAACAGAGTGGAATAGAGACATGCCATTTTGAGCTGTAAGAGGATATGTATTAACGTAAGTGTATGCCCATGGAGTATGACAAATGACAACTAGTGATAAAAGCACTAAGGGGATATCGAACATCGCCAAAGTGCTGACCGAAGTTTATGCAAAGGCTCTGACCTATGAAGCAGCTTCAGACGTTTCAATTGAGAGGACCTTGACAGAAATGTCAATGTCTAACTTTTTATTACTTGAAGCTGAAGAAGGTGCTGAGCTCACCAAGGATGACGTCGAAGATTTAAAAGCTTCTGTAGAAGGAATGAAAGAAGTCCTACAGAATCTTGCAACTGCTTTAGATGGAGCTAATGGAAAGCTGGAAGGTACGAAAGCCGCTATTGCAGAACTCGCCGGCGATATTCCCGACCCAGGAACGTTGGCTGGGATGATTATTGACCCTAATCCTAATGAAATAGCAGACGAAGCAGAACGAATTAACGGTGCAGTTTCTAACGCAGCTTCTGCAGCTGCTTCAGTTGTTGAAGCAATCATACTATTTTCTGAAAACCTTAGTGCTGCTGTTAAAGACGTCCCGGAAGAACTTCGTGCTGATAAATCACTAAACGCGCTTTCAGAACTAGCAAAGGCTAAAGAACTTAAAACGACTGACGGAACTGAAATAAAGTTTCCTGATTCTGCCAAGTTAAGAAGCGGAGCAGAAAAAGCCCTGGCCGTTCCAAGCTGGTTTCAACAAGCCTGGAAGGGAGGCATGGACTCTGCAAAAGGCGAAGCCGGCGGATTTATGAAGCAAGTAGGGTCTTTCTTCAAGGGCCTTTTCGGCAAGAAAGATCAAGGCATCGACGCAGGAACTTTTGCTGATGAAATTTTAGAATGTACTCTTGAAGAGTTAGGCGCTGTGACAGAAGCCGCTTCCGCTGTAAAAGATGAAATGACAGATACCATTGAGGGTGCCGCCGAAGCTACTACAGGTGTTCAGGCCGGCGCAGCATCAGCAGAAGCCTCAGAAGAAGCTCCGGAAGTTTCAAATCCTGGCGCTGCCGAACCTCGACCCGAATTCGACCTATTCCAGTTTGTTAAAGAAAAATATCCAGATCTATTCAAGAAAATTCAAGCATCCGGCTTAAAACCTGATGAAGGTGAAGCAGAGGATATCGATTCTGAGGTTGAGTCTGGCGATATATCACCAGAAGTTGCTGCTCAAGAAATTGCTGACGAAGTCGGCGCTGAAGTTGAAGGCGAAGACGCTGCTAAAAAGTGGGAAGAGCTATCCCAAACTCTCGCAGGCGCATCAGATGATAAAGCTTCAGCTGAAGCAGTTCTTGCAAAGCTTGGCGGAGCCGACGAATTTAAAGACGCCCTTAAAGATAAGATCGTTTTCGAAGAGGGGTATTTTGTCCCAACATACAAACGAGGTTTGTCTGCACTAATTTATGAAGCAATTTCATTTGAAGAGCTGGCTGCACTTGGCGGCGCCGAGGATTTAGGCGATGATGTTGACAAGCAGGGTGTAATGATTTCTCTAGCTACTGCGCTCAATGATGAAATGGGTGAAGAGGTAGTTACAGAGATCCCTGAAGCGGAAGAAGGCGCCGGCGAAGAAGCAGATCCAGAAGAGCCGCCTCCAGCCTCTGAAGAAGAGGGCGCTGAGGAAGTCGACGATGCAGAACAAGAGCTGCAAGGTGCAGTTCAAGATGCTATGGGCGATGACGTCGCACCTGGTGTGGCAATTATGCAGGCACTTGATGACTGGGTTGAAGGACTTTCTGATACCAGTCAGAAATCAATGCAGGCAAAAGATAGAATTGGCGGGCTTAAGGGCAATATTCAAACAGCACTAGACGGAGCTGCTGATACCTTATCTAAGGCGATAGGTGATGCTATCCAGAAGTGGCGCGGTGAGCACGAAGAGACGCTAATTAAGTCTAGACGATTTGCAAAGAAAAACTTTGATTCTCTCTCTGACTTAATTCCAAAAATGGCCGAAGAGCTTCTTAAGAAAACAAACGAGTCGCAGAAAAGGCTGACCAAGGGAATGGTTTCAAGATATGTGAACCATGTTTTAGATAGACACTTTGGAACACAAAATATGTTAAGTGAAAGCTTAATTTCGCGTACACACGATGAATCAGACGCAGAAGAAAGAGAGTTTACCGAAGAGCTTCGAAGAATTATGTGGTCAAAAACCATCGGCGCAGATGATGAGGAAACATTCCACACACCCACACAAGTATTACTCGAAGATCACGCCAGAGACCCAGACTATACAGACGATGAGCTAATCAATGATCGCTGGGGTAGAATTGCAGGCCTCGGAGACAAATAATGATGAAGCTAGATGAAGCAACGCTCATTGAGTCAATGAGAAAGTCCTATTATAACAGACTTATTGAGACTATAGAGGAATCCGACGTAAGAAGCAAAGACGGAAAAATTGTAATACAGCCAGGCTTAAAGGTTCGACACAAAAAGTCGCAATATGAGTATACTGTGTCCGACGTCGAAGAGAATCCAGCATCCGGAGAGGTAACAATAACACTTCAAAGCCCTGAAATGGCAAGATTTGAACCAACGTCTTCAGGAGATGTAATTGCTGAGCTCGACGGAGAAGCATCGATAGAAGATGAAGTTCCTTTGGAGTTGCCTGATGAAGAAAGTGCCGCTGATGAAGAAGAAGTGTTTGTCGTCGATGAAGAAGAATTTCAAAAAGACTATGAGGTGAACTAATGAGCACAGAAGACATGTTAAGAAAATCAATCCGAAAATCTTTAGGTTTACCTGAGCGGACTCCAGGACAAAATACTAAAAAGAAAAATCTAAATGAAGCTTACGTGGTGGAGCCAAAGCGCTTTCAGCTCAAGACTGAGTTTATGAGTGAAAAAGCCAAGCGAGCTCGCCTGGATGATTTTGAGCAGTTTGTTAAGTCACTTAATGAAATTAGTGCAAAGCTTGACACAGCATCGAGAGAAGACGCCGACAAGTATTCATCAGACTTCAGGTCACTTAAAGTCGACGAAGTCCACTGTTTAAACGCATCATTTTTAAGAGCACTTCATTTTGAAAATATTGACGATCCACAGAGTCAGCTCTCTATGGATAGCATGTCTTTTTTAAGAATAGAAAGAGACTTTGGATCATTTGATGAGTGGCAAAAAGATTTTATTGCTTGCGGCATGGCTGCAAGATCTGGGTACGTCATAACAGCTTACAATACTTTTATGAAAAGATACATGAATTTTGTTATTGATGAAGAGGCAAAAAATGTGCCGATAGGAACGCATCCAGTTATCGTCTTAGATGTTTCAGAGGGCGCGTACTATAGAGACTATGTCTCTGATAGAAAGACATACATTATTGCAATGATGAAAGAGTTTGATTGGGACCAGATCGAGGATCGAGTAAAAACTACCGAAAAGATCGCCAAGACTAAATAAGGAAATTAGAAATGAAGCTCACCAAAGACTATTTAAGAAAACTTATAGTTGAAGAACTGCAAAACTTAAGCCAGATTTCAGAAGGCGAAGATGATGCAGGCGCAGATCCCTTTGCAACTGATGAGGGCGGGGACGAGGAAGCAGCTGACGAAGGTGGCGACGAAGGCGAAGATCCATTTGCAACTGATGACGAAGGTGGTGATGAAGAAGGTGGAGGCGACGAAGAGGGCGAAGATGAAGCTGCCGACGAAGAAGGTGGTGATGAAGGCGAAGATGAAGCTGCCGAAGATGGTAAAGATGAAGACACCGAAGCTGCGTCAGGACCTACAGGCTTCCAGATAGACAATGAAATTAACGCTGTAATGGCTGATTTTGAATCCGAAGCACTTGAGGTTGCTCAAGTACAGTCTGAGAGAAAAAATCCAAGACTTTCCC
>MDTB01167598.1_pt1 | contig 10317 bp, 8 predicted proteins | sample 811161 | NCBI WGS metagenome assembly MDTB01 (sample SAMN05326650, study PRJNA326480) | marine metagenome | isolation source: seawater | place: Mediterranean Sea | collected 2009
ATAAGCTACTTTTGAAGAGTTTTTGGCTCCGTAGTTCAACGGATAGAACAAGAGTTTCCTAAACTTTAGATACAGGTTCGATTCCTGTCGGAGCTACAACTTTTAAAATTAATTTCTTCTAAATTTACCTAAGCAATTTAAAATGACACTGCCCTGAAATTAGTTCAGTTTGAAATTTTCCAATCTCATTCTTTAAAAAATTTAAATCTTCTTTTTGCAAATATTCATTAGTTTTAGTTATGATAAAAAACAAATTAAAAAATCAAATATTAACCCGAATTAAAAATATTTTTATTTTATTTTTTTTGATTTTTTTTTCAAAAATTTATCCCCAAAATGAAATATCTATAAAATATATTGAAGCTGATCATACTTCCAATTCAAATTATCATGATGGTCAATTATCGCCAGCTATTGGAGCTAAAAATTTTCAAATTCTAAGAGCAAATAGATCTTATCCTGATTTATCTGATAATATTGGATGGACATACAATCACGCTCCAATGCTTGCATATTGGAAGGGTTTTTTTTGGTGTCAATATCTATCAACTCCAATGGGTGAGCACTCTGACCCAGGAATAACTTTTTTAGTTAAATCTAGAGACGGAATAAATTGGGAGAAACCGAAAGTTATTTTTCCAGTTTATTTTTTTTATGAAAAATCTGAAAAATATGTAGACGTTAAAAACCAAATTATGCATCAACGAATGGGTTTTTATGTTGCCCCTAATGGAAAGTTGCTTGTTTTTGGTCACTACGGTGGTAATGATGGCAATGGAGTTGGAAGAGTAGTTAGGGAAATAAAAGAAGATTTTACTTTTGGACCTATTTATTTTGTCAGAATTAATGAAACTTGGAAAGGGAACATATCTTATCCAATGATAAATTCATCGAATGATAAGGAATTAATTGAAGCATGTAATTCATTTCTAAATGATCCCTTTAGAAGGATACAATGGTGGGAGGAAGACTATCTTTCAGAAGATTCTAAAAAATTTTATTTACCATATGAAAGACAAAAAGCATTTAGCTTCTATAGTATTTCGGATTCTACTAAAATTGGACTATTTAAATCAAGAATGACCACATATAGTTTAGATGGAGGGAAAACATGGAAGGAACCTCGTAGGTCAGAAACTCTCAAATATGGTGGGGCAAAAATATGGGGGCAAAAATTAGAAAATAATCAGTTTGCACTTGTATATAATCCTACTAATAATAAGAATAGACATCCTTTAGCAATTGCAACAAGTAATGATGGAATTAATTTTAATGAACTCGCAGTTATCCATGGAGAGGTTCCAATAAAAAGGTATTGGGGTATTGAAAAAAGACCAGGGCCTCAATATGTAAGGGGGATTGTTGAAGGAAACGGTGATCCCCCGGGTAACGATCTATGGGTAGTTTACTCAGTAAACAAAGAAGATATTTGGATTTCAAAGATTCCAGTAGCAATCACAAGATCTTTCACTGGAGAAATTAATGATAGTTTTGATAATAATTCAGTGGTCGAGCCTTTAAGATATTGGAACATTTACTCCCCTAAATGGTGTCCAGTAAAAATTAAAAAAACTCCATTTAAATCAGGGTATTCAATATGTCTAACCGATCGAGATCCATACGATTACGCCAAATTAGTTAGAATGATTGACCCAAGAAAAAGGGAATTGTCATTTGACATAATGGTTGAAGATTTAAATAATGAAGAATTCTATATTGATATTAATAATAAAATTGGTAAAGCTATTATTAGTTTAAATTTTAAAAAAAATGGTCAAGTAGATTTAAAAACCTCAACTAATGAGTTAGTTAAACAATTTTTTATTTCAAAAAATGAGTGGAATTCATTTGAAATAAAATTTAATTTTAAATTATCTATTGTAGAACTAAATTGTGGAGGCCATAATAAAAAAATTAAAATTGATTTTTCAGAAAACTTTTACCCCAATAGGGTTGAATTTAGGACGGGAAAATATAGAATGGATAGGAAAATTCAAGAATATAAAAGTGGTGATCAAAAAATACCTGTTTTTGATGAACCAGATAGCGAAACTATAATAGATCCTACCAAAATGTATTTGGATAATTTTATTTAAAAATAAAAAAATTTACATAATTAAATTGTTTTAAAATTTGAACTACCTTCAATTAAATAGTGAAAAAATAAAAAATCTATTTTTATTTAATAATGGATAATAATTTAAAGCATAAATTCGCCCTCGATAAAGTAGTTTAATTTTGGCAGAATTAATCTTTCTTTAAGGGAAAGAAAGACTTTATAATTTCACCATTTCAATGCCAATCTACTTTACCACTGGCAAGATTATAAACTCCTCCAACAATAATAATATCTTTATCTTCCTCCAGTGAACTTAAAATTGGACTCATTTCGCGAATTTGATTTATAGTCTGGGTAACATTTTCTTTGATAGTAGCATTTACGAAAGTTGAATTTCCACTGTCATGAGGTTCTGAAACAGAACTTTTTACAGCATTAACTGCTGGGGTAATGTTACTTAATAGTGAAGTTATGTTTCCTAATTCAACATTATCGCATGCAGCTTTAACTGCACCACACCCCTCATGACCCAGTACAACTATAACTTTACTTCCTGCTACCTTACAGGCATACTCCATACTTGCTACAATATCTGTGTTTGCAAAATTACCAGCAACACGAGCAACAAAAACATCTCCAAGGGCTTGATCAAAAACTTGTTCAACCACTACTCTTGAATCTATACATGATAAAACTATAGCGTGAGGATTTTGTCCTGACTGGCTATCGTTCCTTAAACTACTTATATCAATTTCATTAAATAAAGCATTTATATATCTTTCATTTCCCAGTTTTAATTGATTAAGAGAATCGTTTGGACTTAAAGCTTGCTGTTGATCTTTTGATAAAATTTTAGTTTTTAATGCCATTTTTTTAGTTTTTAAAGTTTATTTATTACTCAAGGGTAACTGTTCTGATTGAAGGATTAAATGGTGTTTCAATTAACTCACCCATTTGATCAATAAGCTCGAGTTTGATAGAGATTTCTCCCTTGGGTAAACCTTCAATATAATATGGAGCCCATTCATCTATTATGAATTCTGCATCTTGGATTGTCGCTCTTACCTTATTCCCCGACGGCGATATATTTGTATTGACTAAATAAAAATCCAGTAATAATTTTTCAGTATCCTTTCCCTTATATACTCCTTTAGGCCTGCTGTAGAAAAGAAAATCTTTTGTTAGGTCAATTTTCTTACCCTCACCGATTTGTGTGAGAAAAAAAGCATTTGGATTTTTTACCGACTCATGATATGATCTCGATAAAAATGCCAAAATTACATTGTTACTTTCTTCTAATTTCTTATTGAACTCACTGGAATAAAAAGCAGAATAAGGTCCATTATTTACAATGAAATGAATGTGTTGGCCTTTTGCGGAATTTGCTAGATCGAAACTAAACTCTTTTTCGGTTTGCTTTCCCAGTTCGTAATCAATGACATCAAATTGGAAAAAGTAGTCTTTATCATCAAAGTTTATAGTCTTATTTTCAAGTCTAGCAGTTTCGTAGGCTAGAGATCCTTCAAGTTTAGTTAATCTGATTTTAGTTGAATTTTCGCATGAAAGAATAGAAAGTGAGATAATTAAGCAAAATATATAATTTTTCATTGAGCAATAATTTAAATTATTTCTTTAATAATTTTATACAGTCTTGATAATTATCAAAAATCTGATCATTTTTGACTTTATTGTAAAATCCCATTTTTTCAAACATAATTTTAGGTTGACTGTTTATACCACTAAAATAGATATTCTTATTCTGCTTTTCCAAGCTTAAAATCATTTCATCCATAGCATAAACACCTGATTGATCTAAATAATTCATTCCATCTAACTTAAACAGAACAGTAGATACAGAATCAGGAATATTTGAGCCTAATTTTTGAAATGAATCTGAAGAGCCGAAAAATAAGGGCCCAATGATTTGCTTAATTGCAATATTAGGGCTACCATCTCCATTAGAATCAACTAGTTCAGTTTTATCATTCAATTTCTCTTTTGAGGAGAGAATTAAATTTGAAAGTTTTGACATTGAGTCACCAGTTTTTTTCATAAAGAAAATACAAGCAATCAGAAGTCCAATTCCAACTGCATAAACTAAATTCCAAAAAGTCGCCAATAACATTACAGTGAACATAATTATTACCTCAGAGCTAATGCCAAATTTTTTAAATTTAATATCCCTAGGTAAAATTCTAGATGCTCTCAAGCCTTTATAATCCATTACACTGATGCCGACAGTTACAAGAATTCCCGCCAAAACAGCAGCAGGAATTTTAGAAGCAATAGAACTGAAAATTAAAATAATAAATAAAAGAACCAAACTCGAAATCATACCAGAAATTCTAGTAACCCCACCAGAATTGATATTAACAACAGTTCTGATAGTAGCTCCTGCACCAGGAAGTCCACCAAAAATAGAGGATATACTATTTCCTATACCTTGACCAATTAATTCCTTATTAGGTTTATGTCTAGTTTTGGTTAAATTATCAGCAACTACACTTGTTAAGAGTGAATCGATTGTCCCCAATAATGATAAAGTCAAAGCTGTAAAAAAATACGGTAATAATTCTACAAAACTAATCTCTGTAAAAATCCCCCACTGTGGCATTGGAAAACCACTTGGAATTTCAGTAATTGATCTGTAACCAGGAGTAAAGAAAATACCTACAATAGTCATTAAAATTAAACCAACTAATGTGCTTGGAATGATAGTTGTAATTCTCTTAAAACCATATATAATAATTATTGTCCCAAGTGCCAATAGGAGCTCAACAATATCAATTTTTTGAATTGCCCTGGGTAAAACCCTCAATGCACCTACAACACCCGAGGCGTATTTTGATGCTTGCACTTTCGATTCATTCTGAATATCAATTTCATCTAGGTTTTCAATATTCATTGCAGCTTCAGTAAGGCTTTGCTTGTCAATCAAATCATTATTGGAGTTTTCCTCAATTGACTTAATTACTAGCGCATTTTCAGCTTCTTTCTCAAAAGATTTAACAAGCTCAATATCTTCCTTTGGATAATATCCTAAAACAGGTAAAGTTTGTGTTGTTAAAATAATTAAACCAATAGCGGTCATAAAACCTGAAACAACTGGGTAAGGGATATATTTAATATAAACCCCTAAGCCCAACAGACCTTGAACTATTTGAAGTAGTCCAGATAGAAGAAAAACTCCAAGAATCAATGGCAGAGCTTTTGAAACATCTCCATCATTCATAATTACTATTGTAGATATTATTACCATGCTCAGAGCAGTCATGGGTGCTGTTGGTCCTGAAATCTGTGTATTTGTCCCGCCCAGAAGTGCAGCGAAAAAACTCAAAAATAAAGCTCCGTACAAACCAGCTGAAGCTCCAAGGCCAGAAGAAACTCCGAAAGCTAATGCTAAAGGCAAGGCTACAATTCCTGCCGTTAATCCACCAAAGAAATCTCCTCTAATATGTTTGAATATTTTTTTCATTAGTTAATGGTTTAAAAAATGATTTCAAAAATATATAAAATTTAAATAAACTTATATTTATAAGATGTTCAATTTTAATTATAAAAAATTCAACTGTTTTTTTGTATTCTATTTTTCTTTTGGTTTTTGCCTCCAACTAATGCCAATTGACTGGTAATTCATTTCATTATTTAATCCAAGACCAAAAGATAAATCAAACTGAATATTTGATTTGACAAGATAGGCAAGACCACAGTCAAAATTTGATAAAGGAATATTATTGACAAAAACACTGCCAAAAGACTCTCCATATATATTTAATTTTTCACTCACACATATACCAAGAGCGACAGTATAAGTATAATTTCCTTGTCCGTTTGTAAAGTAATCGTAACCAAAATTATAACCAATACTAATTATATTTGTAATGTCATGCGCTAATGATAATCGGTTTATAAATCCTAGATTTTCAGAAAAATTTCCCCAATCATTTTTGGGTAATTTGACATGAGATAATAATGCGAATTGAACTTTTGCATACTCTTTTTTATTAAGTTCAACTTTTGTTCCAAATTCAACATTACCTAATGCAAATTGATAGGATGTGTTAGTTGTTGTTTTTTCTCCATCCAATTGTAAAACCAACCTTAACTCAACATTATTAGATATACCATATCTTAAAAGATTTGTTGGAAGAACAATGCTTTTAAATCTATTGACTCCCTCCCCCTCTACTTGACTTAATAGTCCCGACTCTATCTGTAGGATTCCTGGATCCATAGTTATGGGACTCTCGGTCTGATCAGGTCTGTCAGTGATGATTGATTGCGAAAAAATAGGACTAAATACTGGCGTAAAGATAATAATCAGAAAAAACTGAAAATTAGATTTTATTTTTTGAGTAATATTTGGAATCAATGAATCAATTGATTTACTAATAACAATATTCATCTCCAATATCATATTTTTCATAGGTTTCTTTTGACACCTTTCCCGAGGCATATCTACCGTCAATAGCACCCATCAAGTTATTTGGCTGTGATGTTGATAAATAATTCGTTGAAAAATAAAAATAATAACTATTCGACTCTTCAGCTTTTTCTCTAATTATGACACACTCTTCATCGTCACTACAAGAAAAGAAAAAAATCAATATAATAAGCTTTAACTTCATTTTATAAATGTCTAAATTCAAAAAATAAAATCAATTCGTAAAAGTCTGTATTTTTACAATTATAAAACTAAACAATAATCCTTTGAGATGAAAAATTTACCCACTGATAGTATTCAATTTGGAGAAGGTAACTTCATGAGAGCATTTGTGGATTATTGTATTCAGCTTTTAAATGAAGAAACTAAATTTAAAGGTAAGGTCAACGTTGTTCAGCCGATTGAAAAAGGAACTATATCTGATTTAAAAAAACAAAATGGACAATATCACGTATTCCTCGAGGGAATTATTGAAGGTAAGCAGTTAAGATCAAAACATTTAATTAATTGTTTGGATGAACTCATAAACCCTTTCGAAGATTTTAAATCATTTTTAGAACTTGCAGAAAATAAAAACTTAACCTTTATCTTTTCTAACACAACCGAGGCTGGAATTTCACATGATAGAAATGATAATTTTGACAATAAGCCCCCTGCCTCATTTCCTGCAAAACTTTTAATGCTTTTATATCATAGATTTGAAAAATTTAATGGTGATCCCTCTTCGATACTTCACATTATTCCATGTGAACTAATTGAAAAAAACGGTTCAAAATTAAGAGAAATATTGATTGAAATTTGTGATAGTTGGGAGTTAGGTGAGAAATTTAAGAATTGGTTGGAGCTTAATAAATTTTATAACACCCTTGTGGATAGAATAGTTCCTGGATATCCAAAAAATGAAATTGAGTTTTACAAAAAAAAACTCCCATTTGAAGACAAACTAATGGTAACCTGTGAACCATTCTTCCTATGGGTAATAGAGGGAAATGAAGAGTTACTAGAAATATTCCCTGCTGACAAATTAAAAAAAATTAATGTAAAAGTAGTTCCTGATCTAACCATTTATCGAACTAGGAAAGTAAGAATTTTAAATGGCTGCCACACCTCAATGGTTCCTATTGGTCTACTATGTGAAATTGAAACTGTATCCGGTGCCCTAAATGATCCTTTTTTAAAAAAAATTGTAAAAAAAGCTCTATTTGAGGAAATTATTCCAAGTATTGATTTTGATGAAAGTGAACTTAAAACTTATGCCAATTCAGTTCTTGAGAGATTTACTAACCCCTTTATTATTCACAAATTAGAATCAATTTCTCTGAATTCAATTTCAAAATTCAAAGTAAGAGTATTACCTAGTATTCTCCTATACCAAAAAAAACACGGAGTTGTTCCAAAAACACTTTGCTTTGCAATGGCATGCCTGATTTATTTTTATGGTAAGAATATCTCTTCACATCAATATCAATTAAAAGATGAAAAGTCAAATATTCTTTTTTTCTCTGAAATATGGAAGGATTTATCCATTGAGAAAATAGTCGAACAAACTCTTGGTAATTTTTCAATGTGGGATCAAAACCTTTCAAAAAATATTTCGTTGAAAGAAAATGTTACTAATTCATTGAAGCTTATAAACTCACATAGAAATGTTATTGATGCTTATAACTATTATGAAGACAAAATCGTATGAATAAAGTAATAAAAATTCACCCAAGTGATAATCTAGTTGTAGCTATGGATAATTTAGAAAAAGGTGAAAAAGTAATTGTTGAAAATGATGAGATAACTCTTCTTTATTCAGTAAAACAAAAACATAAATTCGCTCAATCAGATTTAAATAGGAATGATCCGTTAATAATGTATGGAGTTAAAGTTGGAGTTGCTAATCAAAAAGTCTTGAAAGGGGAGCCATTAACAACCAATAATATGGATAATGATTTCAGCGATGATATTAGCTTTGAAAATGTGGGTAAAATCAAAAGAGCTAAAAATCATAGTACAAATCTTTTTTTTATGGGTTATCCCAGAAAAGATGGTAGGGTTGGCACCCAGAATGTGTGGCTTTTCTTTCCTCTTGTTTTTTGTGAAAACCGAAATATTGAACTTTTAAAAACTATTTTTGAAAGAGAGTTTTACCCAGATAAGTTGCATGAACACCAACAATTCTTGAGGGGTTTAGTTCAAAATGAAGATATAAGAACTGATTGGTCAGATGTTAAAAATCCTTTTCCAAATGTTGAAATAAGATTTATAACCCATAATGGGGGATGTGGTGGTACTAGGTCAGATTCTAAAATGTTAGCAAGGCTTCTTTCTGGGTATGCAAATAACCCAAATGTTGCAGGAGTGAGTGTTTTAAGCCTTGGGTGTCAAAATCTTCAGGTTGAATTATTTTTAGATGAATTGAAATCTATTAATCCAAGTTTTGATAAGCCTCTTTTAATTTTTGATCAACAAAAAGTTGGTAAAGGTGATGAACTCATAAAAAAAATAATAAAGGATTCAATAGAAGAAATAAAAAAAGTAAATGAAATAAAAAGAGAAAAATGTTCGTTATCTAAGTTGACCATTGGTCTTGAATGTGGAGGATCAGATGGTTTTTCAGGAATTTCAGCAAATCCTACACTAGGTCTCGCAATGGATCAATTAGTTCAATATGGGGGAAGTGCTATATTATCAGAATTCCCAGAGTTGAGGGGTGTTGAACAAGAACTTGTGGATAGATGTAGTAATATTGAAAAGGCGAAAAAGTTTATCGAATTGATGAGAAAATATGAAGATAAAGTAATTGAAGCAGGAACTGATTTCAGTGCTAATCCCTCTCCAGGTAATATTAAAGATGGTTTAATCACTGACGCAATGAAATCAGCTGGAGCTGCAAAAAAAGGAGGCTCTTCTGAAATTGTAGATATTTTAGATTATGGGGAGTTTCATAAAAAAGAGGGACTAAATTTATTATGTACTCCAGGAAATGATGTTGAAAGTACAACCGCATTAGCTGGTTCAGGTGCGAACTTAATTATTTTCACTACCGGTCTAGGTACACCAACAGGCAACCCAATTACTCCGGTAATTAAGGTTTCCTCAAATACGACTGTTTTTAACAAGATGTCAGATATCATTGACTTTAATACTGGTGATTTAATTGATGGTAAGAAAAGTCTGAATGAACTATCAAATGATTTACTTAAAATGATAATTAAAGTAGCAAGTGGTGAATTATTAACAAAATCATCTATCAACAGACAATTTGACTTTTTGCCTTGGAAAAGAGATATTTCACTTTAACTGCAATTAAATTTTATAATTAATTAAATAATTTTTTATATTTCGAATAATAAACAATTAAATCATGCTAAATAAAAAATCTAAATCAAGAAGAGATTTTATTAAAAAAACTAGTCTATTAGGAACTGGTGTTTTTATAGTTCCAAGACATGTTATAGGAGGAAAAGGATATACCGCTCCAAGTGATCAATTAGCCCTTGCAGCTGTTGGGTCTGGTGGAAAAGGTAGGTCTGATATTGAAAATGCATATCAGAACGGGAAAAACAGGGTTGTCGCATTATGTGATGTCGACCCAGCAAGTGCAGAAAGTAGCTATAAAGCTCACCCTCATGTAAACAAATACTTAGACTACCGAGAAATGCTTGATAAGGAGAAAAATATTGATGCCATAACAATTTCGACACCTGATCATAATCATGCTAGAATCGCATATGATTGCATGAATAGAGGTATTCATGTATATGTTCAAAAGCCGTTGACTCATACTATTGCTGAGGCTAGACTTTTGAACCAGACGGCTCAAAAA
>MDTB01075083.1_pt1 | contig 10316 bp, 14 predicted proteins | sample 811161 | NCBI WGS metagenome assembly MDTB01 (sample SAMN05326650, study PRJNA326480) | marine metagenome | isolation source: seawater | place: Mediterranean Sea | collected 2009
AATAGAAGGATTTGGTATGGGAGCTTCGTGTGTGGCTTTATTCTCAAGAGTAGGAGGAGGAATTTTCACAAAGAGTGCGGATGTTGGAGCTGATTTAGTTGGGAAAATAGAGGCAGGCATTCCAGAAGATGATCCGAGAAATCCAGGAGTTATAGCTGATAACGTTGGAGATAATGTTGGAGATTGTGCAGGAATGGCTGCAGATTTATTTGAAACTTATGCAGTAACAATTGTAGCTACCATGGTTTTATCATCTATATTCTTTGTAAATGATTTTTCCATGATGATTTATCCGTTAGCTATAGCAGGGGCATGCATTGTGACTTCAATATTAGGAACTTTCTTTGTAAAATTAGGAAAAAGTAAAAATATCATGGGAGCTTTGTATAAAGGATTTATAGTTACAGCTATAACTTCTGTAATAATTTTATACCCAGTCACAGATAAAATAATTGGTTTAGAAACTGTTTATAACTCTTCAAATAGTAATTTTAATGGTTTTGATCTTTATTTGTGTGGTGTAATTGGATTAATAATTACAGGATTAATAATTTGGGTAACCGAATATTATACCGGAACTAATTTTAGACCAGTAAGAAGTGTTGCAAAATCTTCATTAACAGGTCATGGAACTAATGTTATTCAAGGATTAGCAGTTTCATTAGAAGCTACAGCATTACCAGCTTTAATTATTGTCTCAGGAATATTAATCACAAATAGTTTAGCAGGTTTATATGGTATAGCAATTGCGGTAACAACTATGCTTGCTTTAGCTGGAATGGTTGTAGCATTAGACGCTTACGGCCCTGTAACAGATAATGCTGGTGGAATTGCTGAAATGTCAAATTTACCAAAAAATGTAAGAAAAACTACTGACGCACTTGATGCTGTAGGAAATACAACTAAAGCTGTTACAAAAGGTTATGCCATTGGATCAGCCGGTTTAGGTGCATTAGTTTTATTTGCTGCCTACACTGAGGATATAAAATATTTTTCTGGTGTAAGCGGATCTTCTTTAGAAAATATTGTGGTTAGCTTTGATTTGTCAAATCCTTTTGTAGTAATAGGTTTGCTTATTGGTGGAATGCTACCTTACTTGTTTGGATCAATGTCAATGCAGGCAGTTGGTAGAGCAGGTGGTGCTGTTGTTATTGAAGTTAGAAGACAGTTTAAAAAAATTCCTGGTATTATGAAAAGAAAAAGAAAACCAGATTATGGCAGGTTGGTTGACTTGTTAACAAAAGCTGCAATCAAAGAAATGATAATACCATCATTATTACCTGTTCTTTCTCCAATCATTTTATATTTTGTTATATTCATGATAGCTGGTATCGAAGCTGCATTAGCTTCTCTTGGCGCAATGCTTCTTGGTGTAATTGTTACAGGTTTGTTTATTGCTTTATCGATGACTGCCGGTGGTGGTGCTTGGGATAATGCTAAAAAGTATATAGAAGATGGTAACTTTGGTGGAAAAGGTTCTGACGCACATAAAGCAGCAGTTACTGGTGATACCGTCGGAGACCCCTACAAAGACACAGCAGGACCTGCTGTAAACCCAATGATTAAAATTACAAACATAGTAGCTTTACTTCTTTTAGCCGTAATAGCCCATTAATTCTATTTTCTTTTGGTTAACATTTTTTGTCTTACGCTTGACAAAAAATTATAGATAAAGTTTTCTTTAGTAACCTCATTCTCTGTTTGAGATTTAGCAAAGGAAATCTTGTTCATTTCGTTTTTAGTATAAAAATCTTTTTCTTTAAGTATGCCATACTTGTCAAACTCAAGTACAAGTACGTTATTTTTCAGTAGATAATTTCTTCCTAATTTTTTTAATTTACCTCTTGTTCTCGTTCTTTCTATATAGATCCAAACGTTGTCATTGGTCATACCTTTTGTCGAAGGATGACCTAATACCTTTACCGTATCGTTTTTATTTGTCTCATTTACGATAATTAACTTTTCTCTTTTATTAAGGTATGCTACTCCATGTGTATTGATAACTTGATTTTGTTTACAAGATGTCAATATTAATAAAAAAGCTAAAATTATAAGTGTATATTTTTTCATATGTTTAAATTTTTAAAAAAAAAAAATAAAAACGAAACTACTTTATATAATAATATTGTTCTATTATCACGAAATAAATTATTTTATACTAATTTTGGTCTCGCCGACACTTTTCAAAACCGTATTGTACTAATTTTTATTCATTTATCATTCATTTTTATAAAAGTTAAAGAAACCACTGATAAGAACAAATATAAAGTTTTTTTTCAAAACATGTTTGATCTCACTTTCGATAAAATAGAGTTAAATATGAGAGAAATTGGTCATGGTGATGTTTCCGTAAATAAACAAATGAAAAGTTTAGTGAAAATCTTTTATAATATATTATTAAACTGTGAAAAATTTTCCCATAAAGACGAAATTTCAAGATTTAATTTTTTTGATCAGTATCTAAATATTAATAATGATATAAAAATGGCCAATAATACACCCCTAAAAGAGTATTTTAATCAATATCAAGCTTTTTGTTTTGATTTAAGCTCTGATAGTGTATTACAGGGTAAAATTAATTTTAAATATAAATAGGTATAAAAATGGCTGTACCAAAAAGAAAAACATCGAAGGCAAGGAGAAACAAAAGAAGATCACATCTTCATATATCTCCTGTAAATATTATTGAAGACAAAAAATCTGGAGAACATAGACTGTCACACCATATTGATCTAAAAACAGGTTTTTATAATGGAAAGAAAATTCTAGATCTAGAATAATATTAGTTTTATGACTAATCAAGTTAAGATTGCCATCGATACAATGGGTGGGGAAAATTCTCCTTCTAAGATAATTGAAGGAATTGAAATTTTTTTAAAAAAAAATAAAGATACCTTTTTTTATCTATATGGTGATGAAGTTTTACTTAAAAAAATTTTACATAAAAAAAAAATTCATAATAACTTCTACGAAATAATAAATACAAAAGATGTTATTCTAGATGATGAAAGTCCACTAAAAGCAGCAAAGAGAGGAAAAGAGTCTAGCATGTGGAGAGCAATAGAATCTTTAAAAGAAAAAAAAGCACATATATCATTATCAGCAGGTAATACTGGTGCTTTATTAGTAATATCGAGATTACTTTTAAAAACAATAGAGGGTATTAGCAAACCTGCCTTAGCAGCATTATGGCCAAATAAAAATAATATGAATGTAGTACTAGATCTTGGTGCAAATATAGAATGTAATGAAAAAAATCTAACTGACTTTGCGTGCATGGGTTCAGCTTTATATAAATCTCTTTTTACTTCGGAAAGCCCTAAAATTGCATTATTAAATGTTGGTTTAGAAGAAATTAAAGGTAGTGAAGTATTAAAAAAAACATACTCTATTTTAAAAAATATTAAATTAAGAAATTTTGATTTTAAAGGTTACATCGAAGGAAATCATATAATGGATGGAAATATTGATGTTATTGTTACGGATGGATTTACTGGAAACATTGCTTTAAAGACTGCTGAAGGAACAGCAAATTTTATAACTAAGAGCTTTAAAAGCTCATTAAATATAGTATCAATTATGTTATCTTATTTTTCTTTAAAAAAGTTTAAAGATAAGCTTGATCCAAGAAAATATAATGGAGCAATTTTCCTAGGTTTAGAAAATCCTGTCGTAAAAAGCCATGGAGCAACAGATGCTATTGGATTTGCTCATTCAATTAACGTGTGTAATAAGATTGTAAAAGCGAATTTAATAGAAAAAATAAAATCAAATCTAATTACAGTTGACGAACAATAAAAGCAGTATTAGTTTTACTAAATGGTTAAAAAAAATTTAACTAGAAAATTATTAACAGACAAAGTTCATAAAAAAATGGGTTTTTCTAAAAATTTTTCATCCGAAATAATTGATAATTTTTTTAAAACAATCAGTGAGGCATTAAAAAATGAAAGTGAGGTTAAAATTTCTTCATTTGGAACCTTTAAAGTTTTAAATAAAAAAGAAAGATTTGGAAGAAATCCTAAAACTAAAGTTGAAGCTAAAATCTCTTCACGTAAAGTTGTGAATTTTAAAGCTTCATCTTCACTTAAAGAAAAAATTAACAAATAATGAATAAAAATAAAGAAAATGAAAAAGTTTATAAAACTATTGGTGATGTAGCAAAGGAGGTCGGTTTGATTAATTTGAATTCTGGTCATTTACAGACACACACAATTAGGTATTGGGAAAAACAATTTAAAGAACTAAAACCTATCATTAGAGCTGGTGGGAGACGTTATTATTCTGAAAAAAATGTAAATTTAATAAAACATATAAAGTTTTTATTAAAAGAAAAAGGGTTAACTATAAAAGGTGTAAAAAAACTTTTAAAAAATAACGACGCTGTATCTATTGACGATAATATGAATTTTAGTGTATATAATCCTAGTTTAAAAACTACAAAAAACATTAAAGAAAGAGTTAATAAAATTTCTAAAATATTAAGAGAACTTAAAAAAATTAAAAATGGCTAAAAAAACACATATTAAAGTTCGTCTAGTTCCTGAAGCAAAACCAGATAGTCCTTTTTTTTACTATGTAAAAAAACCTTCTTCAGGTGATAAAGCCAAGATAAAACTAAAAGCTAAAAAATATAATCCCTCTACTCGTAAGCATGAAATGTTTGTAGAAAAAAAATTACCACCTCATAGTAAATAATTATTTTCTTTTAAAATTCCTTTTTTCATACTTTATGTAGCTGTTAATCATTGATGTCCAAATTTGCTTAGTAATTTTTGGATCTATTTTTTTTGCTATTGATTTTTTTCTAATATTATTTAAAACGTTTCTTATTCTTTTATTATCAACAATTTGTTTTTTTAATTTTTTGATTTTAATGACTTTATTAACTAATAATGTTCGCTTTTTAATCAAGCCAAGTATTTCTTGGTCTGTTGCATCAATTTTTTTTCTAATAATCTTTAATTTAACTTTGTTCATAAAAGCGACAAATATACATTTTTATAATTATTTTAGGAAATGTATATTACTTTCAAGATGGATCAAAATAAAAATATTTATATTTCGTATTGGCTGTTGTTATTAGTATTACTAGTATCTCTAATGATTGTAGTAGGAGGATTAACGCGTTTAACCGACTCAGGTTTGTCAATTACGAGATGGGATCTATTTACGGGAATTTTGCCACCAATGTCTTCAGACGAATGGAATCATAAATTTTCTCTTTATAAACAGATACCTGAATTTAAGCTTCTAAATTCAACTATGTCTTTAGATAGTTTTAAAGTTATTTTTTGGTGGGAATATATACATAGGCTTTTAGGTCGTATAATAGGTATCTTTTATTTAGTTCCTTTAATTTTTTTTATCATTTATTTTAAAATTGAAAACAAAAACAAAATATCACTTATTTTAATTTTTTTTCTTATTTGTTTTCAAGGTTTTTTAGGTTGGTTTATGGTTGAAAGTGGTTTAACTGAAAGAACTGACGTGAGCCATTACAGACTTTCTCTTCACTTGTCATTTGCTTTTATAATTTTAATTTTACTAGTTATGAATTATTTTAAATTTAAATATCCAGACTCTAAAGATCAAATAAATAAACTTCCATATAATTTACCTAAATTTTTTTGTGCTTTAATATTTTTTCAAATATCATTTGGAGCTTTAGTGTCAGGTTTAGATGCAGGTCAAATTTACCAGTCTTGGCCGTTAATGGGTAGCTCGTATTTCCCCAACGATTCTGATGTAAAGGATATTTTTCATTTGGATTTTTTTAATAACCCATCATTGCTTCAGTTTTTTCACAGAAATATAGCCTATCTAATAGTTGTTTACTTCTTAATTATGTTTTTTATTATTTTTAATAATAAAAAATTTATTCATCTAAAAAAAACAACTATTTATGTTTTATTAGCTTTACTTTTTCAAGTTATTTTAGGAATTTTTACTATATTGTCTGGTGCACAAATATTTTTTGCATCTATGCACCAAACAGTTTCTATTATCTTAATAATTTCATCTTTATTTTTAATTCGTAAAGACTCAAAAATTAACTAACTGCTTTAAGTTTTGCTTTTCCTGAAGCATCTAAAGCTTGTGATAAATCAGCTATAATGTCATCAGGGTGTTCAATACCAATAGAAAGTCTAACATAACCTGGAGTTACACCAGCTGCTAAAAGTTCCTCTGGTGTTAATTGACTATGTGTAGTTGTAGCAGGGTGTATGGCCAAACTTCTTGCATCACCAATGTTAGCAACATGATAAAACATTTTTAAAGCTTCTATAAATCTTTTGCCTGCTTCAACACCACCTTTAACTTCAACTCCAACCAATCCACCATTTCCACCTTTGAAGTATCTTTTAGCTCTATTTCCAATTTCACCTTTATGAACATTCGGATAAATTACTCTATCAACATTTTTATGTTTAGATAAAAAATCAACAACCTTTTGAGCATTTGAACAATGTTGTTTCATTCTTAACGGCGCTGTTTCTAAACCTTGAATAATACCAAAAGCATTGTCTGGTGCTAACGCAGAACCTAGATCTCTTAATAAAACTACTCGAGCACGCACAGCGTAAGCAACATTTGCTCCTGTAAGTTCAGGAACAACTTTGCCCCAAACTGCTCCTCCATAACTTGGGTCAGGTTCGTTAAATAATGGTTGTCTTTTAGGATTTGCTGTCCAATCAAAATTTCCTCCATCAACTAAGCAACCGCCAATTACAGTACCGTGACCACCAATAAATTTAGTTAAAGAATGAATTACAACAGCAGCTCCATGTTCGATTGGTTTACAAATAACTGGAGCAGCGGTGTTATCCATTATCAAAGGAATATTGTGTTTTCTGCCTATATCCGCAACTTCTTTGATTGGAAAAACTCTTAAGTAAGGATTTGGTAATGTTTCCGCATATATACATCTAGTTTTTTCATCAATTACTTTTTCAAAATTTTTTGGATCAGATGGGTCAGCATACCTAACCTCAATTCCAAGTTTTTTTAATGTGTGGGTAAATAAATTGACAGTCCCACCATATAGATCTGTTGAGCTAATGAAATTATCACCAGCTTGACAACAATTTGTTATCGCGAAAGTTGATGCAGCTTGACCTGATCCAACTGTTACACATGCAAGACCACCTTCTAAAGCAGCAACTCTTTTTTCAAGAACATCATTTGTTGGATTCATTATACGTGTGTAAATGTTACCAAATTCTTTAAGAGCAAATAGATTTGCTGCTGTATCTGTATTCTTAAATTGATAAGATGTAGTTCGGTATATTGGAACTGCTACAGCTGTAGTAGCTGGATCACTTCTGTATTCACCACCATGTAGTGCAATCGTTTCTGGGTTTTTTATATCTTTTGACATAGTTTAAGCTCCTATTGTTGTTTTTTAATGATATCATCTATCTAAAAGGTAATATTGTAAAGGTTTTTATAACGTTTAAAATTTGACATTATATGTAAATCTCAGTATTTATGCGCAAAATACAATGACTGATTTTATAAAAAAAAATGAAATACAAAATAACTGGCTTGTTATAAATGCTGAGAATGCAATCGTAGGTAGATTAGCAGCTTTTATATCTAAAGCTCTAAGAGGTAAAAATAAAAATCAATATACTCCTAATATGGATAATGGAGACTTTGTAATCGTAACAAACATAGATAAAATAAAATTTTCTGGAAAAAAATTTAGTGATAAAAAATATTATAGACACACTGGTCACCCTGGGGGAATTAAATCTAAAACGCCAGCAGATTTGTTCAAAAATAAACCAGAAGAAATATTAAAATTAGCTGTAAAAAGAATGTTGCCCGGTGGACCTTTGTCGAAAAAACAGTTATCTAAATTAAAGATTTATAAAGGATCTAACCATCCACATGAAACTCAAAATCCAAAGGTAATCGACTTTATTAATCTTAATAAAAAAAATAATTTAAAAGTTAATTAATATGGAAACAAATATAAACCCTCAAAGTGAAAAAAAATCTTTAAAATTAGATTTCAAAGATTCCAAATATGCAACCGGTAGAAGAAAAAAATCGATCGCTAAAGTTTGGTTAAAAAAAGGTTCTGGAATTATTCATGTAAATGGAAAAAAAATGGTTGATTATTTTAAAAAACAGAATTTGCAAATTGCTATATTTAGACCACTAACTATATCAAAAAGAGAAAACGAATTTGACGTTAGATGCTCTGTAAAAGGCGGTGGTTTTAGTGGCCAAGCAGGAGCTATAATACATGGATTATCAAGAGCAATAATTCAATTTGAGCCTGAGCTTAAAAGTACTTTAAAAAAAGAAAAACTAACAACCAGAGACTCACGTGCTGTTGAACGTAAAAAATATGGTCGCAAAAAAGCACGAAGAAGTTATCAGTTTTCCAAAAGATAATATTTTATTACAATATCTCTTAAGTTTAATTGCTGATATAATTAGAAAATGACAGAATCATTAAGAATAGCTATCGCAGGCGCAACTGGTTATGTTGGTATTGAATTGATTAAAATTTTAACCAAACATCCAAAAGCAAAAATTATTTATTTATGTGCAAATAAATCCGCTGGAAAAAAAATTTCTAGTTTTTACAAAGGATTTAAAAATAAAAAATTGCCAAAAATTACAAAAGTTTCTAATATTAATTGGAATAATATTGATATTATTTTTACAGCATTACCAAATGGCGAAGCTCAAAAAATTGCTAAAAAAAAAACAAAAGTAGTTAAATTAATAGATCTGTCAGCAGATTTTAGACTTAAAAAATCGAAAGAGTATAAAAATTGGTATGGTATTGAACATCAATCTAAAGATCTTATCAAATCATCTATTTATTCAATAACTGAGTTTAAAAAAAACATATTAAAGAATTATAATATTATATCCTGTCCTGGATGTTACCCAACATCTATACAAATTCCTCTCATACCACTTGTCAAAAAAAAGATGATTAATATTCATAATATAATTGTTGACTCAAAATCTGGTTATTCAGGCGCTGGAAAAAATATCAAAAAAAAACATAATTATAAAAATCTTTTTGAATCAGTTTCAGCATACGGAGTAGGTAAACATAGACACATGTCTGAGATTGATCAAGAAATATCAAATGTTGCTAAAAAAAAGGTTCACATATCATTCACACCACATCTTCTACCGATGTTTAGGGGTATACTTTCAACAATATATGTTGACGTTACTAAAAAAAATAATGCTATTAAAATTTTTAATTATTTAAAAAACTACCACAAAAAAAATGTATTTGTTAAATTTGCTAAATTTGACTCTACTATCGGCACTGGTGAAGTAATGAATACAAATATTTGCAAAATTTCAGTTTGTAAAACACAAAATCCAAAAAGAATAATTATAATATCATGTATTGATAATTTGGTTAAAGGTGCTTCAGGACAAGCTGTTCAAAATATGAATATTGCTTTTAATCTTAATGAAACTATGGGTTTAGTGTGAAATTAATTAGATTAACTATCTTAATTTTATTTATAAACGGCTGCACATATATTGGCTCTGACAAAACTTATTGGTGTGGTGACCACGCTTGTTTAAATAAAGATGAAAGAGAAGAATATTTTAAAAAAACAATGATTGTTGAAATTAGGGATATTGATACTAATAGTGATAAAAAAAGTATAAAAAATAGAAAAAAATTATTAAAAGAGGCTAAATTAGAGAAATCAAAAAGAATTAAAGAAGAAAAAAAAATTAAACTAAAGAAAAAAAAATTAGAAAAGAAGGCTAGGTTAGATGAAAAAAAAAAATTAATTGAGGAGAAAAAATTACAAAAAGAAGTAAAAAAAAGACAGGAAAAAGAATACCTAAAAAAAATAAAAAAAGAGAAAGCGAATACAGATAAAGTAAATAAAAATGATGAAAATATCCTGAGTAAAAAAGCAAATAAAAAAAAAGAGGTTGAAATATCTAGCTTCTACAAACTTGTTGAAGCGATTATGGAAAAAAATAGTTTAAAGCCTTTTCCAGATATTAATGATATTCCAGAATAGATATATGCCAAAAAATATTAATATTGGAATCGTGGGATTGGGTCAAATAGGTGGAAGACTATATAAAGAGATTCTATCAAAAAAAAATGATTTAAAAATTAAAACTGGGGTCAAGGTCAATATTATTGCATTATCAGCAAAAAATATTAATAAAAAAAGAAATTTTAAATTTAATAAAAAAATTTTTTTTAAAAATCCATTAAACATATCTAATAATCCTCAAATTGATATTGTAATTGAATTAGTTGGTCTTGCTGATGGGATTTCTAAAAAAGTTGTAGA
>MDTB01148724.1_pt1 | contig 10316 bp, 9 predicted proteins | sample 811161 | NCBI WGS metagenome assembly MDTB01 (sample SAMN05326650, study PRJNA326480) | marine metagenome | isolation source: seawater | place: Mediterranean Sea | collected 2009
CTGTAGTACTTATTTCTTTTAAGATATCATTTGAAATTATTTCAAGTTTATTCAACACATCTTCTGGAAATTTAATAATCTCTATATTTTCTGACTCAAAGAATTTTAATGCTAAATTATTCTTTGCAGTATAGTCAGATAACATATCAATATTAATTGCTTTGCATGATATATCAATAATTAACTTAAGATCATCTGGCAAAGATTCATAAGCCTGTTTATTAATTATACATTCAATTGATGGGCCTGGCTCATGCCACCCAGGGTAATAATAATACTTGGCAACTTTATGTAACCCAAATGCTCTGTCATTATATGGTCCAACCCATTCTGTAGCATCAATAACTCCAGTTTGTAACGCTGTAAAAATTTCTGAACCTGCAAGCGTAACTGGAACACCTCCAGCACGTGATAGCACGTCTCCACCTAATCCAGGTATTCTCATTTTAAGGCCTTGTAAATCAGAAACTTTATTGATTTTCTTATTAAACCAGCCACCCATTTGTACCCCAGTATTACCAGCTGGTCTTGGAATGAGGTTAAAAGAATTATAAAGTTTTTCCCATAACTCAATCCCTTGGCCATAGTATAACCATGCATTCATCTCTTGTGCATTGAGGCCGAAGGGTACAGATGAAAAGAACTGGCATGCCTGACTTTTACCTTTCCAGTAATAAGCACCAGAATGACCTATTTCGGCACCTCCATTTGAAACAAAGTCAAAAACTTCAAGCGGAGGTACGAGTTCATTTGCTCCAAAAACTTTTACCATAATCCTGTTGTTTGATAAATTAGTTATTAAATTAGCTAAGTTTTCAGCCCCAGTCCCAAGCCCAGGGAAATTCTTAGGCCATGAGGTAACCATTTTCCATTTATACTCATTCTTGGTGTTGGATGATACATTCTTTGAAATCAATGGTGTTGTTAAAGCCAATGATCCACCTAGAGTCTTTAAAAAATTTCTTCTTTTCATTTTATAAAAAATCCAATTGTGCATATGACAATACTAACCACTTTTTGCCATAGTGTTCAAAATTGATGTGTAATTTAAGGTCTTCTTTTTTTCCAGTATAACTAAGTATAACGCCATTACCAAATTTCATATGATTCACTTTTTGTCCTACTCTAAAATAATTACTATTATCTTCTTGACTGAAATTATCAAAGCTACCTTCTTGATTAAATTCATTAAAATCGTGATTTAAGTTTTTAGATTTGACATTCTCTCTATACTTCCTTGATATCTTAATTGGCTCTATTAAGCCATCTTCAACTTCACTTATGAATCTTGATGGTATTAGAAAGTTATTGCTACCATGCATATATCTGGCATTAGCATGAGTTATATATAGTGTTTTCATTGCCCTTGTAATTGCAACGTAGCAAAGCCGTCTTTCTTCTTCCAAAAAATCCTTATTAATATTTCTATTCTCATTCGGAAAAATACCTTCATCCATACCAGTAAGAAAAACCACAGGAAATTCAAGACCCTTTGCAGAATGAATTGTCATTAGTTGTACAGGGTCTTCATGAGCTTTAGACTGATACTCACCTGCTTCTAAGGCAGCATTAGCTAAAAATTCCACAACTATGTCCTCGCTATCAATATTATTTTGATAAAATCTTTCAGCAGTAGATAGTAATTCTTCCAAATTTTCTTGTTTAGATAATGCCTCTTCATTTTTCTTCGAGTCAAAATGTTTGCTCAATGAAGAATATTCTATAATATTACCAATTATTTTTTTTAGATTATGCTTAGTCAAGTCCTGGTATATACTATTAATTATTTTTTTATATTCATTAACAGAGTTTTTTATGCGAGTAGAACCTAGTCCAACCGCATCTAAATCATGTATTGCTTCCCATAGTGTAATCTTATTTTTTTTAGAATATTCCCTTATCGCATGAATAGTTTTTTCACCTAACCCTCTTGGTGGATTATTTATTGTTCGTTCAAAGGCAGCATCATCAGAATTATTAACAGCCATGCGAAGGTAAGCAATAACATCTTTAATTTCAGATCTCTCAAAAAACCTGAATCCTCCATATATCTTATAGGGTACGCTTCTAGCATTTAACTCTTCCTCAAGCCTCCTTGATAAAAAATTAGAACGGTACAATAATGCAATATCAGATCTTTTTAGACCACCATCTATTAATTCTTGTATTTTATCGACTATAAATATTGACTCATCATCTCCACTATAAGCTTCATACAAATAAACAGGGTCGCCCTTTTCTGTATCTGTCCATAGATTTTTCCCTAGTCTTTCTTTATTATTTGATATTAGACTATTTGCTACAGATAATATCTTGTTAGTAGACCTATAGTTCCTCTCTAGTTTAAATATTTCTACATCTAAAAACTCATCTTTAAATGATTGGATATTTCTACTTCTAGCTCCTCTCCATCCATAAATAGATTGATCATCATCACCGACTGCATAAAGTGATCCACTAGAGCCATTTATTAGTTTAAGAAAATTGAATTGCAGTGTATTTGTATCTTGGAATTCATCTACCATTATATTTCTAAATCTATTTCTATAATAATTCAATACATTTTCATTAGTTAACAACATTTCATAAGATAGAAGTATCAAATCTGCAAAATCTACTGAATTAGTTTGCCTACAAGCCAAGTCATAATCTCTAAAGATATCTCTGTACTTATCGTCATCATTATCAGAACTATCATATCGGAGTCCCTTATCTTTTTGTGAATTAATAAAATTTTGCAGATGCTTTGAGTCATATAAGTTTTCATCTAGATTTTTTGACTTTATTATTCTCTTGATCATTCTTAACTGGTCTTGTGAATCAAGTATCGTAAAATATTCTGAAATACCAGCTTCATTCCAATGTATTTTCAATAACCTTCGACAGATACCATGAAATGTACCAAACCATAAACCATAGGAAGATATTTTTAAGATTTTTTCTAGTCTTTGTTTCATTTCAGCGGAAGCTTTATTTGTAAATGTAAGCGCAAGTATGTTACTTGGTTTTACATCATACGAGTCAATTAGTTTTGCAACACGGCAAGTAAGTACTCTTGTTTTACCACTACCAGCTCCTGCGAGAATTAATTTATTACCAAGGTTACAGTTTACAGCAGCTAACTGCTGTTCATTAAGATTATTTAAGAGATTATTTTCCATTATTTTTTTTAGGTCTCATGACTATTATGATAATAGATAATATCCCTGTAATCCAATAAATTGCTTCCAAGTGAATTTGTTCAACACGAAGGTATATAATTATAGATATAAAAATTGAAGAGATTAGAATTGCAGTCATCCAATAATTTCTAGTAGTATTTTTATAAATTGACTTTTCTATGCGATCCAGTTTTCTGAGATTTTTGTCAAGATTTAACTGGTCATTATTTAAAAGATTTATGATTTTCCTAAAACTACTAGGTATTTCCGGCAATAATTCTAAGAAATCTGAATAATTATCTTTAATATTCTTAATAACAACTGGTAAACCTTTCTGCTTTTTCATCCATTTCTCTAAAATAGGTTTAGATGTTTTCCATAAATCTAATTCTGGATAGAATTCTCTTCCTAGACCTTCTGTATAGAGTAGAGCTTTTTGCATCAAGATTAACTGAGGCTGAACCTCTAATTTAAATTTTCTTGCTGTATCAAATAATCCTAAGATAATATCACTTAGAGATACATCTTTAATTGATTTATCTAACATAGATTCACAATTATCCCTAATTGCCTTCTCTAATAGGGCTATGTTAGTATCCTTTGGCACCCATTCACATTCTACATGAAGACGTGCAACCTTGGCGTAGTCTCTATTGAAGAAAGCAACAAAATTTTCAGCAAGATATCTTTTATCAAATTTACTTAAGGAACCCATAATACCGAAATCCACTAGCACAAATTGTACGCGTCCGTTAGATTTTTGTACAAATATATTTCCTGGATGCATATCTGCATGAAAAAAATTATGTTCAAATACTTGAATAAAAAAGCTCTCTACACCATTTGTAGCTAACTCTTTAAAATCTATACCTTCTTTGATTAGTTTTTGTTTATCATTGATAGGTGTTGCAAAAGTTCTCTCCATCACCAATACATTTTTAGTAACAAAATCCCAGTGTATTTCTGGTATATAAATAAGCTCAGAGTTTTGAAAATTCTTTTTAATTTTTTTTGCATTTGTAGACTCTTTGATTAGATCTGTCTCATCATAAACTAATACCTCATAATCATTTACTACTTCGATTAAATGCATTCTCTCAAATTCATCAGATAAAGATGTCAGATACGAGGCTATGCGCTTCATTAATAATAAATCTTTTTGAATTTCTTGTTTAATATTTGGCCTTACAACCTTAACGATTACATCAGATCCATCTTTTAGTTTTGCAGCATGTACTTGAGCAATAGAGGCTGAAGCTAGTGGCTCAGTAATAAATTCTTCAAAAATATCATTGATATTCATCCCGAGCTCATGTTCAATTATTTCAGTGGATAATTTAGCTGGAAATGGTTTAACATGATCCTGTAGCTTAGATAATTCATTAGCTATATCATCAGTTAGAAGATCTTTTCTCGTGGAAATTACTTGGCCTAATTTAACAAATATTGGCCCTAGTTCTTCAAACATCATTCTTATTTTAATTGAAATATTATCTACTTTTCGTTGTCTAAACCAATTCCATGGGAGAATATAGAAGTAGAATTTACCTTTAGCAGATCCAGAATCGACAATCATTTTGTCTACATCATATTTTATAAATAAATAAGTAATTTGAAATATTCTTAATAGATTCTTAAACATTTTTATATTTTTTGTAAAGTTTATTAGTCCTGCTCTTCAAATCATCAACATCATTTAAATATTGCTCAATTTCTTCTTTACGTGGTAATACCTCTAAGTCATCTTGGAAAAAATCAATTAAAGTTGAAGATGATTCATCCAAGAAACTATTTACTGATTCTGAAATATTTCCAACCGTAGATTCTAGATATTCAGCTTTATCACTTCCAATAATATGTTTTGTAATATCACGTAATTTTTCAGAATTACTTACAAAAGAATTAAATCTATTGGCAGTATCAACATCACCATTTATTTTAATCTTGCTTGAAAAAGAGTCAGAGCCCCTAGATAATATAAACATCATAAAGGTAAATGAAGCTGCAACTAGCTCAACATCATGATTTTCACTACTTTCAATTAGATTTATAGTATTATTTTCGAATTTTATTGCTAGAGAATAAGAAATATCTTTAAGAGTGATTTTGATGACTCTATTATTTAATTCATTTAAGAAATCCTTTGGTATAGATTTATTGAAAGCTTCACTATCGAGTATTTTATTCATGAGCTTATTAAATGATATCTTATTCTTCAAGATTTAAACCCTATATGTATTGTTACTATCTCGCCCGGTAAGACTTCATGCCGAACATTAGAAAATTTATTATCATAAAATAATTCCGACACTTCTTCTGGGCTATAATAGGAAGAAATAGATTCCGCAAGATAGGTATAGCTCTGATCATCCTTGGCAATAATTTTACCAAGTCTGGGAATAATTTTATGCGTATAACTTTCAAATATTTTTTTTGAGATTGGATTTTGAGGAGTAGTAAATTCCATTATTACAAGCCTCCCGCCTGGCGATAATAGTTTGTATATATTTTCTAAAGCTTTATTGTGATCTGTGAAATTTCTAAAGCCAAATGATAATGTTGCTAATGAAAAAGAATTTTCCTGCAAGCTTGCCTTCTCCATAGGGTTTGTTACATAAGATATATCGCTAATAAAGCCCTGATTTATTAATCTTTCTTTACAAAGTGCAATCATTTTAGAATTTTCATCTAGACATGTTAACTTAATTGATTTCATCTCTCTTAATAAACTTATTGCGATATCACCAGTTCCGCAAGCTATATCAAGAACAACATCATTTGCAGTTAATCGTGATATTTGACACATACGTTTTTTCCATAAACGATGAGCACCAAATGACATAAGATCATTCATAATATCATATTTGCTCGCTACTGATGAAAAGACATCAGACACAAGCTTTGTTTTACTATTTTTAGGCACTTTTATAGAACCAAAATTGACTTCATCGTCCATATCAGCTTTTTTTCCTTTCAATATTTAGTACGTTTTTATTTTTTTTCAATCTATTTATTAAACTACTCAATGTTTTAATGTTATTAACAGATATAACAAAAACCATTATATTATGTCCTGACTCTTTTGTATCGTCATATGTTACGCTTTCGATATTAGACTCGTTTTGAGCAATTTGAGATGAAATCTGAGCTAAGACTCCTCTTACATTTTCTACCTCAACCTTTATACAAGCGCTAAAGCTATCATCAATATTTTTTGCCCATACGAGATCTAACAATTCATCATGTTTCTTTATCTTCTTAATCCCTCTGCAAGATTGCCTATGAACAACTATTCCCTTGTCTTGACTAATGTGTCCAATAATACTATCGCCAGGAATAGGATAACAACATTTTGCATAAGAAACTACAAGCCCCTCTGTTCCTCTAATTTCAATACCCCCAGAAGGATTTGTTTTTTGTGATGGTGATGCTGGAGCTAACCTCATTGCAACCAATTTAGCGATTCTATTACCTAGACCTATTTCTGCATATAAATCATTAATATTATTACAAGAGTATTCTTCTAAAAACAACTTGAGGGTCTTAGATGGTATATCAGATAATTTTATTTCAAAATCACTTAAAGAATAATTAAGTAATTTTTTACCTAATGATATTGCATCATTTTTTTTAATTAATTTAAGAGAAACCCTAATAGAATGTCTGGCTTTTTCAGTAACTACAAAGCTTAACCAACTAGGATCTGGTCTATTATTATTACCTATTTTTATCTCTACTCTTTGACCATTCTTTAAGACAGTGTTTGGTGAAACAGCTTTTCCATCTACTCTAGCAGATGTAAATTTATTGCCTACATCTGTATGAACTGCATAAGCATAATCTACAATTGTGGATCTCTTTGGTAACTCTAGAATATTTCCTTTTGGTGTAAAAACATACACTTTTCCAGGATGCAAATCAGCCTTTATGCTTTGCAGATATTCTTTGGGGTTACCAGAATCACGTTGAATGCTAAGAAGGTTAGTTATCCACTGCTGCTCTTTTGTATAATTTTTTAGCGATATCCCCTTACTTTTATAAAACCAATGTGATGCAATACCTGATTCAGCCAAGATATTCATATCATTAGTTCTGATTTGTAATTCTATAGGTAAACCATGAGGGCCTAAAATAGATGTATGGAGAGACTGATAACCATTGGACTTAGGTATTGCTATGTAGTCTTTAAATCTCCCAGGAATTGGTGTATATAAATTATGAATAACACCTAATGATCTGTAACAATCATCTACAGAACTAGTTAAGATACGTACACCGAATAAGTCATTAATATTAGAAAATTTAGATTCTTTAAGTTTCATTTTTTTATACAAACCATATACATGTTTTTCTCTAGCTATTACATCTGTATGGAGATTTTCATCTTTGAGTTTTTTAATGATAATATTTCTTATTTTTTCCATTAATTCATTTCTATTGCCGCGAGATTTTATTATCTCATTTTGTAATATCTTGAATCTCAATGGATAAACCGTTCTAAATGAAAGATCTTCAAGTTCTTTATTAAGAGTATGTATACCCAATCTAAGTGCTATAGGAGCAAATATATCAAGAGTTTCACGACCAATTTTCTTTCTTTGTTCAGTCTTAAGCGCTTCTATAGTTTCGAGATTATGCTTTCTATCAGCTAGTTTAATCAGTATGACTCTTATGTCTTGGCTCATAGCTAATATCATTTTACGTAGATTCGCTGCATCAGCTTCCTCTTTAGTTGAAAAATTTATTTTGTCTAGTTTACTAACACCATCTACCAATTCAGAGACTTTTGCCCCAAAAGTTATTTTTAGATTCTCTTTTTCTATCTCTGTATCTTCAATTACATCATGCAAAATAGCAGCCATTAGACATTCATGATCCAATTGAAAATCTGCTAATGTCGATGCCGCTGATAAAGGATGAAAAATATATTCTTCTCCAGTTTTACGGAGTTGACCTTTATGAGCTTGTTGTGCAAGTTTTAAAGATTTTTCAATTTTTTTTATTTGATAAGGGTTAAGATACTTTTGAATTTTTTTTTTAAAATCTACATATTCTTTACTTGTGAAAGTAAACTCACTCACATTATTTATTATAGATTTCTTTTCCATTGGAAAATGGTGTCTGCTAATCAGTTTTAATTGTTTCTGGCGATTCTAATTCTTTTAAATTTTCAGATATTTCATTATCTGTGTCATCATTTGTTTTTGAAATATCAGTGTTATCATCTGCTATTTCAGTTGCAGATGTATGCATACTTGTATCTTCGCTAACATGTTGGCTTAATTCATCGATAATCTCTTCTTCATTAATACCTTCTGTGCCAAAAAGTTGGCTTTCAATTTTTTCTTTATGGCTTATCTCAAAATAGTTCATATCAATCTTGCTCTCTGCAATTTCTCTTAAAGCTATAACTGTAGGTTTGTCTTTTGAGTCAATTGTGCTCTCTGCGCCCGCAGATAAATCTTTTGCCCTTTTCCCTGCTAAAGCACAAATATCGAAGGCATTATCCAACACCTCTAAACAGTCTTCAATTGTAATTCTTGCCATATTTATTACCTTTTAATCAGACTCACATTGTATCAGAATATAGTTATTAAACAATGTGATAATTCATTATGCTAATTTCTCTCATGAGCGCATTTATATTTTTCATAGGTATTTTCTTAAGTAGTATTAGCAAACATAGTTGTTTTAAAGCATCGTCAAAATCATCATTAACAATAGAATAATTAGCATATTTCGAATATTTTAACTCATTATGAGATGATAACATTCTAGTTTCTATAGTATCCAAACTGTCTTCTCCTCGTTTTTTCAATCTATCGTTTAATGACGAAATGTCTGGTGGAATGATGTAAATTGATGTTGCATGAGGTATCTTATTTAGAACAGTTAACATCCCTTTGTAATCTATCTCTAGGATAACATCCATGCCTTTACTACTAATTGCCTCAATTGATGAATATGCCGACCCATACAGGTTGCCATATACATTTTCATATTCGAGAAATTCTTCATTACCAATCATATCTTGAAATTTACTTTCAGACACATAGTAGTAATCTTGACCATCAATTTCAGAATCCCTCATTTTTCTTGTGGTAAATGAAATCGCAGGTTTTATAAAGTCAAATATATCACAAACTCCTTTGACTAAGCTGGTTTTACCGGCACCCGAGGGCGCACTTACTACAAAAATATTTGGCATACTATTATGTTAACTAAAGTGGTATAGTTAGATTATAATACATTTACCAGTAGAGGAGAATAATTATGGGAGATCCATGGAAATCCATAAGCCCTGAAGGCGTTAGAGCATTTACTTATGGTTCGTTATCTGTTTTGTTACTATGGGGATATGGTGAGAACTACTTATTGCCTGTTAATGATATATTAATGATGCTAGGTATCTCCGATCTTTTAGCTAAATCAGTAATGATTAGTTCGGTCATATTTATTCTGACAATATTTATATTTTATGGGCTTCATGGAAAATTACCTACAACCCTAATGCTTCAACACATGACATGGGTGAAGAATCCTGACAAATATTTGCTATTTTTCTACATTTGGATAAATCTCATAGCTGCTGGTCTACTAAATGTGTTGGGATTGAATACGTTTTATCAATTTGTAGCTTTATTTGTGATTTTTCTACTACCTTCTTTAATACTTGGCACAAGAATACAGAAAAAAGGCGGGAATATTTAATCAGCTTTTGTAGCTTTTAGGTAATATATCAATACCTAACTTTTTGCCTAACTTTACCAAAAATGTGATGGCAACAATACCTCCCGGCAAAGCAAAGATACCTAACAGACCCACATTTTTTAGGAGATCAGTGAATTGTTCATTAGCTTTATCCAAAGTTTTTTTATCAATATCTTCTCCAGAAATATACCGTTGATATATTTCTAGCATTTCCGATGTCTCTTTGGACTCTGTTGCAAGAATTCTTTTCAGCATTTGCATTGAATTGGTCACTTTTTCCTTATTTGAGTGATAAGACTTCATTATAGATTTAAAAATTACCAAATCTTCGATATTCATAAATTTTCCTTTAAATATTTTTTAAAATGTCTAAAATTATTATTATAGCTAATTATTAATAATAATTTATGTTATTTACCCTGGGGAAGCAAATTACAAAGGAGA
>MDTB01006877.1_pt1 | contig 10314 bp, 5 predicted proteins | sample 811161 | NCBI WGS metagenome assembly MDTB01 (sample SAMN05326650, study PRJNA326480) | marine metagenome | isolation source: seawater | place: Mediterranean Sea | collected 2009
CACAGATAGTATAAGTACATGCATAAAAACAAAACAATAATTGTAAGAATATAACATACAGAAACGATTATAATTTAAAATTTTTTAAGAGAAAAATATATATAACACACACATACACACACCATGAATGAAGAGCAATTAGTAGCAACTGTTGCAAAAATAGCGGATGGAAATGAACGTGCAATGAAACGTTTATTAATGATACAACAAGATAATAATAAACCAGAAAATGTTGGAATGATACATTTTCTATTTAAAAATGGATTGGCGAAAGCATGTCTTGGTTTGTATAAATATCCTGAAGATATTAATAATGCACCAAAGAAGAAAGGTTCACAGTATTCATATCAAGCTGTTGGTAAAGGTTTGCCATTGCAAGTTCTTGCAAATGTCACATGTAGGGTTCCAGGTTATGATTTAGATTTTATGCGAAAATGTATTATTGAAGAAGCTGGAAATATAATTAAAATTATCAGTGATAAAAGAAAATTATTTTATGGTAGCAAAGCATCGTATTTGCACATAGTCATGAATGCAATGAGCATGTTTGCAAATAGTTTGCTCAGTAGCACTAAAATTTGTAAGCCATTGCTTTTAAATGTAATAGATCCAGAGATGAATATAGGTAAAGTTGTTATGGATATTTTTTTATGGGATGAGAAAAATTTAATTAAGAATTATTCAATGATGCCACCTGCAGAAGTTTCAAGGGCATTTCGTTTATGTAAATTAGCTGCTATTACATTTTTAAATGATTATATTGATGAACCATTTATCAATGAAAATGGAGAAGTATCAAAAGAATCGGAAAGATATTTAATCAAATTATCGGAATTGTCGATTACAATTAAATCTAATGTAAAGAAAAACAAGAAGAAGAAAAATAAGAAAAAAGATGATAGAAAAAAATCAGCAAGTAATCAACAAACAATCACAATGGTGCAAGCATTTTTACGTTTCTTGGAGTGTGATTTTTATAGTGGCTTAGCTATGCGAGCCATGGAAGAGGCATCTTACATATTTCAAATGTTTTGTCGTTGTACACCAAATAGCGCTGAACCTCATTTATTGGATCTGAATGGTGGTGGTAAAAAAACAATTGTCATTTTAAAAGATCGTGTATGGGATAGATTTATGAGGAATATAGACAATTATGGTGCTAAATATATTAGGGAAACAACGAAATGTATTATATGTGCACTCATCGGCTATGGTGGTTCAGCAAGTAATATCAAAGATGTAATAATTGCAACATTTATTCGATTGGAAGGATTTGCATTGATATTCACACTTTTACTCCCAAAAGTACTTGATTTTGAAAGTATACATGAACTTTTGGATTGCATACAATATGTTCGATTGCAGAGAAAAACTAGTAAAGCATTGCTATGGGCAAAAGAACAAGTTTTAGATGCAATAGGTATGTTAAAAGCAAGTCGTGATTATACGCAACGCCCATATAGTAAAGATATACGAAAAGTTGCTAAACGTGTTGAAACTTTATTCGGGTCCCTTCCAACGAAGAAAACGAAAAATAGTGATGGCAAAAATGTTACTACTAGTAATGGTGGTGGTGGTGGTGGTAGTAGTACTAATCTTAAAGTAAACGGTTCTTCAAAAAAAACATGTATTTATTGTATGAACATTGTAGATATTCCAAAACTTTGTGGTAGGTGTAAGAAAGTATATTGTAGCAAAGAATGTCAAATTAAAGATTGGAAGGAAGGAGGTCATAAACGGATGTGTAAAATCTATCAGAAAGAGTTAGAAAAAAAAGAAAATGGATATGATGGTATGAAACGGAAAGATTATAAAAAATTTCAAGGGAATCTATCAGATACAGGAAATATAGTATTTCAAAATCGTTATTTTTCTATTTTTTTACAAGCTGATATAATGGAATTAGATTTATTAGATTGTGTATTTGTTATTGATTTGCGTGAATCTGTACCGCTTGCATTTCCACAATTGAAAAAAGATTTCATTTCACAATCTAAAGAAGAAGGTTATTGGGAAAAATCAACAGATGAAATTGTGAAAAAAAATGAAAGACGTGATTTCATGTCGGGTTTCGTATTTTCATATAGTGGTGGTGACCTTGGTTCTAGTATGATGATGAAAACATATCCACCATTAACTGCATTAAGCGAAAGTTGGAAAACGATATTAACAAAAGCAAAAATATTAAACCCATCATACAATTCAATGTATGAAATGGCTAAATTATGTATAAGCAAAGGTATGACAAAAAAATCCATATTGGATATATTACAGAAAGTAGATTATCTTGAAATAATGGAAACATTGATAAAAGTAGCTGTTAAAGATGGTATCTTGTCTGAGGATATTACGGAAGATCCACAATTTTTAGGAATCATGCAATCTGGTATGGTGAATAAACAGCAGTAGTTTTACGTAGTATGTACGTACATATAATATTTATGTACACATCAGAAGTCTTGTTGGTATGATATTTTTTTTTAAAAAAACTAGTTTTTATTTGAAAACATTCTACATTAAAATATTCGATATATACATTCTTTTTAAAATGCTTCTATATGAGAAGTGTGCTAGCTAATGATACGTCCTTTTCATTTTTTACAATTTGGAAAATTCCAAATATGGTGCCAATTCGTTTACTTTTAATTCACCTAATCTTGTCTGTCCACCTTTCAATTCAATAAATGCTTTCATTAATTTTAATGAAGATGGATCACGGAGTAAATCTGCAAAGAGTAAGAATTCTTGTTTCAATGCCTCTGCATGTGGCATATCAAATGACAATGCATTAACGACTGATTGTTTTGCATGGCCAACTGCAATTGCTGGAAATTGTGCAATACGTTTTGCTAAACCATCTACATGTGCAGACAAGGATTCTCGAGATGGAAAAATACGATTCAAATACCCCCATTTTTCTAATGTTTCTGCATCGACATCGACTCCACCTAAAATAACTTCAAGTGCACGGTTACGTCCGATTAATTTTGGTAAATTAATTGTTCCATTCCCACCCGGCAATATTCCTAATGGTACTTCCATTTGATTGATTTTAGTTTTACCTTTTAATCCAAATCGCATATCACACGCTGCAGCAAATTCGTTTCCACCACCACCTGCTCTTCCAGCCATTTCGACTATCCATACTTTACGTGAATTTTTTATTGTTTCACGATATCCACCACTAACACCATTTTTTTTTACTTTATTTACTTGTTCTGGACCAAATCGTGCTGCTGTTGGATTTTCTGCCCATTCAATAATTGCAGTAACATCAAAATGAGCAATGAAAAAGTCCGGATCCGCAGATTTAAAGACTATGACTCGTACATCATTATTTCCTTCAGCTTCTGTAACAAATTTTCTGATTTCATTACTTAACTCGTTGGTCATTACACACGCTGGATGTTTATGATGAATAGTACATGTAGATACACCATTTGCTACGTGTATTTTTAATATTTGATAATCATTTGAAAAGGATGACATGGTTGTATCCAATGTTATTTTTTGTTTTATGTTAAACTGCTTCGAAATTGTTGTTGATATGAAACGTATAGACAAGTTGACAATGAGTAATATTGTATTTTATCTGTAAATATATGCAACATTTGTTTTTGCCTTGAACTATAAACGCATATCTTTTTTTCTATAATATAATTACTACATAATAATAATTACACACTATCCAGAGGCTGGGTATGTTTAAGGAATTTAAAATAAATTATATATATAATACCTTTCAGCCTTTCAGAGTACCTACAGTATACTTGGTAATGTGTAACCTTTTCACTTTATGAGGTTTTTTATCTCAATACAATACCTTAAACTACGCGAAGCAAAAAAATGGCCAAAAAAAAAAACCCTAAAAAAAGAAGATAGAAGTGGTGCAATAAAAGTGCAAGTGTTGGACAGAATGATGGAAAGAATTGTTATTTCACATTTATAGATAGATGAAGATTATCATCATCATTGTTGTCTTTTCGTCATTCTTAGCTTTTGGATACTATTAATTATTACGACGGGTATTATTGGAAAATAAAAAGGTTTGCGATCTAATAATATACATATTATTATTATTTTTTTGAAAAATGGTATCCCGGGTCATTTTAAACCATTGCAATGGTGAACAAGCAACACAAATAACACCATATGTATTTAAATATGATCCAGTAAATAATACATATTTTCCAAATTCGTGTACTATTATGCCGCAAGGTACCATGCATGGTGGTCCACCTTCTAGCTTGCTTTTGTTTGAAGCGATCAAAGCGCTGAATGAAGCAAATGAAAATCCCTCGACTGACCAATGGAATATTGTAAAATTTTATGTTAATTTAATGAAAGGTGTACCGATAAATTTTTTGAAAATAAAAGTAACTTTGGAAAAACAGGGTAGACGAGTAATGCAAATAAATGCTGAAATGTTCCATGAAGATGTAAAAGTTGCATATGCAAATGGTACAGCCTTGAAAAAGAGTATCTTACCACCACCACGTTGGACACCTACTGTATCAAATGTACCTAATTTTCAACATGATATGAAAAATAATACATATAAACCTAAAATTGATGAAAAGGAAACTGCAGACGATATGGGAAAGTTATTGGACATATTAATATTAAAAACAAAAGAAAATGAGACAAAAGATGCATTCTTTGAAATTTACGGTCCCAAACCAGCATGGTTTCGTATGAAATTTCCATTAGTTGAAGGATATAAGACACCAATTATATGCCGTGCCATGTTAACAGCTGATTTTGGTAGTGGATATTCAATGGTGTATCTTTCACCTGAACAAATTTATATGATTAATCCTGATTTGGAAATGATATTTGACTGTAACACAGTTGATTTTCATGAAGACGTTGATGAGGAAACAAAAGAATGGATTCATTTAAACGCAGTGCAAACTGTAGATGTGAACGATGGGTATGGCATTGCACGTACTACATTATCTGCAGCAAATGGTAAAAAAATTGGAACGGTAGTTGCGTCGTTGATTCCATCCAAGTGGGTGTTTGATTGAGAGATATGTACATATTTTTGTTTTTTGAGAAAATAAAAAATATATAAAAATATGTCATTTTATTAAACTAGTACTTCGTATGATATCATAAAAGTGACAACGTATGATAGTCATTTACAAATGTACTGCTGAAGTATTAATATAAAAGATCCTCTCTATATATAATCCTACCAAACCTGATTATAATGATAAGAGCAATAATCGTTGTACTTTATCCTTCCGTACGCCCTCTGTTTGATTGCATACCGTGCATCTTTCTCTCCAAATTTTTGAAAAAACATTTTTTTCGAAAGTTGTGAAACTGCACATCCACATTTGCAAAAATTTGCCATGTAACGTACAGCTGGTGTTTGTTTGATTAATCTTCTACGTATTATTCTTCGTAGCCTTCTTCCATTTGGAAACCGAAGGCATACATTTGCATAACAATTGTAATAAATGGAACCTTTGACATTTTGTCGCAAAATTTTAAATCGTTTCAATACCTCGTCTCCGTCGCAAGAAGATGCAGAATATGGGCAAATTTTTGGTCCTTCCTTTAAAAGATTGTCATTTTTATCCATATACACTGGACGTCCACAAAATGGTTTTGCTAATATAGATTCATGTGCAAAAACTTTTCTGGTTAAACTAGTAGGCAATGGCGTGTCACATTTCCAGCCATCATCCTCTTCATCAAAAGTATTAAAAGAGTTATCAAATACATCAAAATAATCATCATTAAAATAATCAGGTGACATCTTCTTCTTAGGTTTTGATGATCTCTTATACTTATCATTAAAATTTATATGTGGTGATCGCAATCGACGATTGTATCTTGGATTGTATCCTGGATAATTTCTTCCCCCTTTTGAATATTTGAGACAATAATCATATGGAGTATTAACAAATGGTCGTTTGTTAAATGGATCCTCCGGGTGCCAGTTTAACTTGCATAAATTCATATTCTTTTTACCTCTTGGTCTCCTATCTGGGCTTAAGCTTACAAGTTTTCCAAATGTACTTTCAAATTTCAACCCCCCGCTTACAGGTTCTTTGACAAAACCACCAAATTGATACACTCCTCCCCCAAATTTCTTCCACTTAAATGGACCCCACGTTCTCGTCTGTGATACACCCGTCTTTGACACACCAGTTCGAGAATCAAATACTCTCTTTTTACCATCAAATTGCACAATACGACCATCATCTGTACCAACGTGTATGTATTTTACTGTTTGGCTACTTCTAAACCTATTAAATCCTGGCAATGTAAGTGTTGCTCCTTTTGGATCAATATATTGAAATACTTGACGTCCATTTACATATTTCGTTAAAGTATCTCCCTCAACAGTCCATGTATTACCTTCAGAGTCTTTCTTTGTTCTGGTAAGAGTAGCATCATTAGTTGGCTTTTTACAGATCATGCCATTATTTCCAGCGCCACATTTAGGACCAGAGGCATATATTTGGCCGCGAAAGCATGCATTTGAAGTCCGTAAGCATTCATATTGACCGTTACGAACACAACATGCGCCCATGCAACAGTCTGGATCTTCACCATCATCTGCTGTATCCAACGTATCAACAAACATTTGTCCATTTGTTGTGGATACAAATAATAGAAGTGCAATTGATATTATCGCAACAATCTTCATTCTTCTTCTTCTTCTTTTTTTCGTGCTTTTTACACTAATAAACTTCTGTAATGAATAATTAATAATATATGTATATGTGCAATATGAGTATAGCTAATTACTCTCTCTATTTGTATATCTATCTATTTGTATCCTCTCTATCTGCATCTATATTTCTATCATTTCTATCATTATACATTATATCGTAATAATAATCCATCTTCAATTTTAAATAGTGCCAGAGTGAATAGTAGAGAGCTGAAACTAATTAAAAACAAATATTATTAGTATAATTATAGCTTTTAACTGGTATTCTAATATCCCATTCAAGTATAAATTATTGTCTAAGATTTTATTTGGAAAGACGCGACGACGCGACAGCCGACAGCCAGGACAGCCGACAGCCGCGACAGTGCCTGGATGGAATGGAAGCTGGAATGCTAAATGGTGCTAAAAAAAACTGAATTTGATCCTATATAATAAGTACAAATTGCAGGAAGGCCAGAAGGCAGGAAATAAAAAGTGTGAAATACGAAAAGGAGGGGCGCAAAACGAGGACGGATTTTTTTGGATTGATAAAACTAGTGCCTATAACTATTAATACTGTAGATATAATAGATCTTTAATATCTAATACGGTTAACGAGCTATAAAGAAAGAAGAAAATATATTTACAGATTGCATAGTGTATTTATATATACATATACATATACATATATTTATATATTCTTGTAGATAAAATTTTACATAATTAATATATACAGACACATAAATTTCATACAAGATGATTGCAAAAGTTATTATATTGATTGTTCTCATAGCATTACATTATAAACCAACTTTCTCAAGTGAGTTAGAGCCAACGACAGAAGGTAGCACAACCGGTGTTACAGCAGATCCTATTATTACCAACTTGAAAAGCGAATTATGTCGTGGCGATGCAATTCTATATAAAGATTGTCAATATAAAGAAGTCGCCGGTAAAGTTACCAAAAGAAATGGTAGAATGGGTTACGAAAACGTTAAATTTTGGAACGCAGTCGCCATTGAAGTCCCTAAAGGTTGTAAAGCTACTTTATACAACGAAGAGAAACGCTATGGTGTAAATTTACAGGGGCCAAAAAAATATTGCAGCAAAAGCGTTTACGATAACGGTATTCATATAGTTAGTTTACAAGATGTTGCAGATGTTGAAATGGTTGCAAAGGAATTAGTGAAAACAGAGAGTAAACTAGTACAGACGGAGAACTCGTTTACAAGATTCGAGAAGAATATGGGGAAGAATATGGATGCATACAAAGAACAACTAGAAAGAAAAGTCGAGCGTATACAGAAAATGCAAGGGCCAAAAGGTGACCGTGGTGCTACAGGGCAGCAAGGCATACAAGGGCAACAAGGTTTGAGAGGACCAAAAGGTATACAAGGTACGAAAGGCGAGAAAGGGGTACAAGGTATACGTGGTGCTAAAGGGAATCAAGGTATACAAGGTGTAAAAGGTGAAAAAGGTGACCAAGGCGTGCAAGGAGAAAAAGGTGAACAAGGAACACCAGGTCTTGGTTTAAAATATACAACATTTGCTCTAAATAAAAATTTTGTCAAAGGTGAATATGTTTTCTCAAGGTCTATCAAAGATGCATTGCATGACTCTATGTTTATTGCTGAAAAATCATTTAATTCAAAACAAAAAATGCCATACCAAGATGTCGATAGTGGAAATTGGATTGAATTTGCTGCTCCACGTGGTAGAGACGGTAAAGTTGGTAGAAAAGGCGCAACAGGTGCACGTGGTCTTCAAGGTGAGAAAGGTGATCAAGGTCCTCAAGGTGATCAAGGTGCGAAAGGAGAACAAGGTATTGTTGGCCCAGATGGTAAACAAGGTACACAAGGTATAGCAGGTACAGATGGTGAAAAAGGTGATACTGGACCCCAAGGACCTAGAGGCAACATTGGCACCCAAGGAGCACAAGGTGAGCAAGGAGTACAAGGAGTACAAGGCGAGAAAGGCGAACGTGGTTTACAAGGTAATATCGGCTCAAAAGGTGAGAAAGGTGAACAAGGTATTGTTGGACCTAAAGGAGAGAAAGGTAACAAAGGCGAAGAAGGAGATGATGGTATCGGTTTGACAATGAAAATGTTTAGACTTGGTGGTAAATACAATCGAGGTGATTATATATTTGCAAAATCAACTAGAAATCATGAAGAGAAAACGATGTATATCGCACAAAGATCATTTACAGCAAATGTTGAACCGCGCGTTGATGTAAACGGTGATTGGGTTGAATTCCATGCACCAAAAGGCCCTGCTGGTGAGAAAGGGGAACAAGGTGTGAAAGGTGAAAAAGGTGAAAAAGGTGAGAGAGGTGCCGTAGGTAAAGATGGCGAAAAAGGTGTTGCTGGAGCTCCTGGTCCTGCAGGTAGAGATGGAAACCATGGTAGAGATGGAAAAGATGGCATACATGGAAAAGATGGCATACATGGAAAAGATGGCATACATGGAAAAACTGGCCCACAAGGTATTCAAGGTCCAAAAGGAACAGCCGGTAATACTGGGCCGCAAGGGGAGCAAGGGGAACAAGGCCATACTGGCCGTGATGGTTTGAAAGGTCTAAAAGGTGATGCAGGGAATGATGGCAAGACTGGTGAGAAAGGATCAAAAGGCGAGAAAGGTATTGCTGGTGAGAAAGGCATCAAAGGTGAAGCGGGAAATGATGGTATTGGTTTGCATTTGAAAACGTTTAAAGTTGGTGATCGATACAGTAAGGGTGATTACGTATTTGAAAAATCCACTAGAAATGATCATGAAGAGAAAACGATGTACATTGCACAAAAATCATTCACAGCAGATGTTGAACCGTATAAAAATAAAAATGGTGCTTGGGTTGAATTCCATGCACCAAAAGGTGAGAAAGGTGAGAAAGGTACAGTAGGTAAAGATGGCGAAAAAGGCGATACTGGCGCTCAAGGTCCTGCCGGAAGAGATGGCGCTGATGGGACAACTGGTCCAGAAGGTAAACAAGGCAATGTAGGAACAGCTGGTCTACGTGGAAGTACTGGTCCAAAAGGTGAAAAAGGTACAGCAGGTGAAGATGGACAAAGAGGCAATACAGGCCCACAAGGTCCTAAAGGCGACAATGCTAATAGATGTTGCAAAATGTGCAAAGCAGGAATAGCATGTGGGGACACCTGCATTTCAAAAGACGCAACATGCAGTAAACCAAAAGGTTGCGCTTGCAATGCAATAACACTAGATGGCTCTGGCTCAGGCTCAGGCTCAACACATCCAAGCTACTCTGCTCATGATAGTTATTTACTAGGCTCAGGCTCAGGTTCAGGCTCAGATTTAGGTTCAGGCTACGGTTCAGGCTCAGGCTCAAGCTCAAGACGTCCAAGCCTAGGCTCAGGCTCAGGCTCAGATTTAGGTTCAGGCTACGGTTCAGGCTCAGGCTCAAGACATCCAAGCTACGGTTCAGGCTCAGGTTCAGATAAAGCGGCAGAAGAAGCAAAAAAAGAAGAAGATAAGAAAAAGGAGGAGGAGGGACGCAAGAAAGCGACAGAAGAAGCAAAAAAAGAAGAGGATAAGAAGAATGAGGAGAGAATGAAGAGAACGGCAGAAGAAGCAGAAAAAGAAGAAGATAAGAAAAATGAGGAGGAGGGACACAAGAAAGCGGC
>MDTB01088507.1_pt1 | contig 10314 bp, 6 predicted proteins | sample 811161 | NCBI WGS metagenome assembly MDTB01 (sample SAMN05326650, study PRJNA326480) | marine metagenome | isolation source: seawater | place: Mediterranean Sea | collected 2009
CCACAAAAATATTTTAGGATTTTTCTTCTGCTTTTTTATTCGAGTAGTGTTGAGTAAACTTGTTTTTTTCATATGTCCATACCTCAATCTCGATATCTTGGGTTTCTTTACGTTGGCGTACACTTTCAATGAAGACTTCATTTTTTTTAAAGTTTAGCACTAAGCCTGTTTTAACTTTTTTTATGATGGCATTATCATTTTTTACAGCTGAGCGAAGATAATTTCTCAATTGTTGACGATGATCTTCTGTTATACCTGAGCTAACTTTTGTTTCAATAATAATAGGTTCTTTTAAATCCATACAGGTAGGGATAAGAAAATCAAGTTCGTGAAGACTAATGGGATGATTATCATAGAAGACTTCAAGCCCTGCTTCACGCATAAAATCAATTTTATTCTTACGAAATTCAATGCCAAGCGCGGTTTGAAAATCTTCTTCTTTGAGTCCCGAGAGTTGTTTATAAACTTTCGTTGAAAGGCTTTCTATTTTACTTAAAAACTTTTTCATATAAATTATTCATCTATGCTTTATTATTAGTATATGTCAAATAATAATGATTTTCGTTTTTTTACAAATACTAAAAATAATTCCTTATTAGACAGGTTTAAAAAAACTTTAAAACATGTAAATAAATTTGATATACTAGTTGGATATTTCAGAAGTAGTGGATTTTTTTCTCTGTATAAAGAATTAGAAAATATTAACGAAATTCGCATTTTAAACGGTTTAGATATTGATGAAAAAACCTTTGATGTTTTAGAAGAATCAAAAAATGAGTCTAACTTTATATCTGGACAAAAGTCTAAAGAAAAATTTGCTGAGAATTTACAATCTGAGGTTGCTGGCTCTAAAGATAATGAGGAAGTTTTTGAGGGATTAAAAAAGTTTAAAGAATTTATAAAGTCCGGAAAAATAAAATTTAAACAACATCCCAGTCATAACATTCATGCAAAAGTTTATATAAGCAGACTTAAAGAAGATGAGATTGATTATGGAAGAGTGATTACCGGTTCTAGTAATTTTTCAAGAAGCGGCTTTCTCGATAATTATGAATTTAATGTTGAATTAAAAGATAAGCCAGATGTTGATTTTGCTTTAGAACAATTTGAAAAATTGTGGGCTGAAGGTGAGGATGTTTCACAAGTATTTCTTGATACCTTAGAAAACAAGACGTGGATGAATGATAAAATCACACCCTATGAACTATTTTTAAAGACTTTATATGAATATTTCTACGAGGATATTAACATAGATTTGGAAACAGATTTTCAAACGCCAGAGGGATTTATTGATCTTGAGTATCAAAAACAAGCTGTTATATCTGCCGGAAAAATACTAGACGCTTATAATGGAGTTTTTCTATCCGATGTTGTAGGTGTTGGAAAAACCTATATTGCATCTTTACTAGCTCAACAACCTAAGTTGAAGTCAGAATGGAAGTTAATAATATGCCCCCCAGTATTAAAGGAGTATTGGGAAGAAACACTTAAAGCTTTTCTGATAACTAAGTATGAAGTGATGTCTGCAGGCAATTTAAAAGATATAAAAAAATCAAAATTTTTTGATGATTACAGATATGTTTTTATTGATGAGGCACACAGATTTAGAAATGAAGAAACAGAAACCTATGAAGAGTTATACAATATATGTTGGGGGAAAAAAATAATATTGTTATCCGCAACACCTTTAAATAATTATTTTACAGATATCTTAAGCTTACTTAAATTATTCCAAAGACCTAATAGATCAAATATTCCTGGAATCAGAAACCTTAATAATTTTTTCAAACCTTTACAGAAAAAAGTCAAAGATGCGAGCAAAGAAGAATATATAAAAGTTGTAAAATATTGTTCAACAAAAATAAGAGAAGGTATTTTTAAACACGTAATGATAAGAAGAACTCGGAATGAGATAAAAAAATATTTTTCTAAGGATATAAGTAAACAAGGTTTATCCTTTCCGGAAGTTGCCCCACCAATAGCTGTTGGGTATGAATTTAGTGAAAAAATTGATAAAATATTTCATGAAACCATTGATTTGATAAAGAATAATTTTAGTAAAGCTAGATATACTCCGTATTTATATCTAAAGAAAAAAAAATCAGATTTTGAAAACGCCAGACAAATAAATATTGGTGGTTTTATGAAAACAATGCTTGTTAAAAGACTGGAAAGTAGCTTTCATGCTTTTAAACTTTCTATTAGTCGTTTTATAAAATCACATGAAGATTTTATTGAAATGTATAATACAGGTGTTGTTTATGTAAGTAAAAAAATTAATGTCTATGAATTAATGGATGAGGATGATCAAGAAAAAATAGACAGTCTCATAAATGAAGGATTAATAGAAAAATATGAAAGTTCAGAATTTAATGATAAGTTCAAGGAACAATTGCTTAATGATACACAATGTTTAAGAATTATTTTTGAAAAATGGAAAGACATAACGGAAGACCCCAAAATTAACAAATTAATTAAAGAATTAAAAAATGATAATCAATTGAGTACCCAAAAAATTGTTATGTTCACTGAATCTAAAGAAACTGGTGAATATCTTCTTGAGAATTTGTCAAATGTGTATGGAGAAAAGGTATTTTTTTATTCAAGTGAAGGTGGAAGATTTTTCTTAAACAATGAATTAAAAAAATTAGGTATAAAAGAATCTAGAACGTTTATAAAAGAAAATTTCGACCCAAATCAAAAAGAAGAAGAAAAGTTAGATAATTTAAAAATTCTTATATCAACAGATGTTTTAGCAGAGGGTATTAATCTTCATAGATCTAATATTGAAATTAATTATGATTTACCTTGGAATCCTACACGAGTTATTCAGCGAACTGGAAGAGTGAATAGAGTGGGAAGTACATTTAAAAAAATTTTCATTTTTAATTTTTTTCCGACTAAAGAGTCTGAGAGTGAAATTGGACAAACGAGAAATATTAAAACTAAATTACAAGCAATTCATGATTGCCTTGGAAGTGACTCAAAGTTTCTTTCAGAAAATGAGGAAGTAAGGACTTATGGATTATTCGGAGACACTTTATATGATAAACTTAATGACAAGGAATTTTATGAAGGGGATGAATCAGACGAAACTGAATTTAAGTATTTACAGATTATTAGAGAGATTCGAGATAATAATAAAGAACTATTTTTAAAAATTAAAGAACTCGTTAAAAAAGCAAGAACAGCTATGAAATCTAATGATAATTTAAAAGAATCTCTCCTCACATTTTTTCGAAAAGGTAAACTCAAGAAATTTATAATTTCACAAAACTCTGAGCCAAGAGAAATTTCATTTTTAGAAGCGGCTAATTTATTGGAATGTGATGTTAATGAAGAAAAACAACCAATTCCTAAAAATTTTTTTAGTCAACTGAAAGAAAATAAAAAATGTTTTGATGAAATTTTAAAGCAACCAGAGGATGAGAATATTTCAAAAGGAGGAATGTCTAAAGAAAGAGAATTAGTTAAAACTTTAAAAAGCTTTGAAAATGAAGATACTTTTAATGAAGAGCATAACATTCTTTTAAGAAAATTAATAAGAGCTTTTCAGGATGGTATTATTGCCAGAAAAACTATAAAAAAAATTCATGATGAAATATTTTCTACGAAAGAAAAAGAGCCAGCTCCTATCAAAATTTTATCTATATTTAAAAGCTATATTTCTAACAAATATTTAGACGAAACTATTGATAATGAACTGACAGTTGGAGCTAAAAGAGAAGTAGTGTTATCTGAATTCTTCTATAAAAATGGATAAATCAAATGCATATCAATTAATAAAAGATACCTTTACGCATCCTTTTGATGAATCCAAATTCTTGAACTTTACTAATAACCTTTTTGTTGATTTAAAAATAAATGGATCTGATTGGAATGATTCAATTCAGCGAAATTTAGATTTAAAAAATAATGTTTTAAAATATAAAAAATTAGCTTCCTACAAGTACACTAACAGGCAAAAATTATCTATTTATATTGTTAAGTTAAAATCAAGAAATTTAATTGCAAATATTAGATTATTACATGGAAGCGTATCTAAATATTTTCTTGATCAATCAGATTCAGACTCAATTTTAATTTCATATTATTCAGATGATTATGATGATTGGAGATTTTCTTTTGTAAAAAGGGAGTATCTTAGAGAGTTTTCTGACACTGGACGACTTAAGGTAAAAGAACAAATTAGTCCTGTTAGAAGATACTCTTATTTGGTAGGTAAAAACGAACCTAATCATACTGCACAAAGTCAATTAGCACCATTATTATTTGAGGAAAAATTTAGGAACCCTTCAATTAATCAATTAGTTGAGGCTTTTAGTGTTGAAAAAGTATCAGATCTTTTTTTTGAAAAATATAAATCTCTTACTTTTGAACTACGTGATTCTTTAGAAGAATTAAAAAAAAATGACAAAAATATTAATAAAGAATTTTCTAATAAAGATATTAAAACTTTAGATTTTGCAAAAAAACTAATGGGACAAATTATTTTTATATACTTTATTCAAAAAAAAGGATGGATTGGTATTAAGAAGAGTGAAAATGGTGATTATCCAATTTGGGGTGAAGGTCCAAAAGATTTTTTTAAAAGACTTTATAAAAAAGAATATTGTGATTATGAGAATTTTTATAATGATGTTTTAGAATATTTATTTTATGAGGATTTATCTTCAGAAAAAGCTGAATCAATATCAAGAAGATTAAATTGTAAGATACCCTTTTTAAATGGAGGGCTTTTTGAACCTTTAAATAATCATAATTGGAAAGAAACTAATATTGCTATTAAGAATGATATTTTTGAAAGAATAATTGAGACCTTCAATCAATTTAATTTTACAATTCAGGAAGAAGACCCATTAGATGTTGATATTGCAATTGATCCAGAAATGTTGGGTAGGGTTTTAGAAAACCTACTAGATGAAAATATAAAAAAAAGTCAGGGTGTTTTTTACACTCACAGAAAAGTTGTTAACTTTATGTGTGACTATTCATTAAAAAAGTTTCTTCAAAATAAAGTTTCTAAACTTTTTTCTGATAGTGAAATTAATTCTTTAATTGCTAATCAAGAAGGTTTTGAAAAAACAGAATTTAAAAAAAACAAATTAAAAGAATTGGCGAGTGTAATTGATAGTGAATTAGAAGAAATAAAAATTTGTGATCCAGCTGTTGGCTCTGGCGCGTTTCCAGTTATTTTGATGAAAAAAATTACAAATATTAGAGTACTTCTTTCAAAGATAATGAATAAAGAAATAAGTGAATATGATCTGAAATATAATTTTATAAAGAATTCCTTACATGCAGTTGATATTAACGCTAGTGCGATTGAAGTTACAAAGCTTAGATTATGGTTGTCATTGATTATTGATATAGAAGATTTCAAAAAAGTAAAACCACTTCCTAATTTACAATATAGAGTTATTCAGGGGGATAGCTTAATAGAAAAGTTAGATAACATAGAAATTAAAGATTCAAAATTTTTAAAAAAAAATGATCAATTAAATTTAGCTACTAATTATAGTACTTTAGATTCATATTTTAGTGAACTTACAGTCCTTCAAAATAAATACTACAATGTAGTATCTGAAAATAAAAAAAAAGAACTTAAAGTCAAAGTTTCACAAAAGTTAGTGGATATCTTTTTAGAATTGGTTAAGCAACAAAACCTAAAAAAATCACCCAATGTTGAAGAAAAATTTAGAAAATGTGTTCAGGAAAATATATATGAGACCTTTTTTCCTTGGAAATTATTATTTGCTAATACATTTAAAGAAAAAAATGGTTTTGATATAATTATTGGAAACCCACCCTATCTTGAATCTAGGGACAAAGAATTTTTAACAAGCAAGAAAGATTTATATATAGCTAATGTTGAGGATAGATTTGGTAAGGGAATCGTATCTCGTGGAAGTGATCTTCTTGTTTATTTTTTTCCTCTTGCTATTGATTTAATAAATGATTTCGGGGTTAATTGTTACATAACACAAAATTCATGGTTAAATTCTGAATACGGACAGAAACTTCAAAATTTTCTTAATAAAACCTGTAAAAAAATTGAAATTATAGATTCTAATTCAAGGTTTTTTTCTAACTCAAAAGGTCCCAATATTAACGCTGTAATTTCAGTAATAGATAATTTCCAAAAAAAAAAGAGTACAAATGAAAAATTGATTTATCACTTAATTGAAGATAGGTTTTCATATCAAAATTTTTTAAATAATAAACCCAAGTTTTCATCTGATTTAAGCAGTAGATTTGATAATGATAACAAATGGGGAGTTCTTTTTGATTCTGATGAATGGTTAATAAATATCTTTAAAAAATTTCATACAATTGAAAGTTACCCTTATAAAATAGGTCAAGGTTTGAATATTTCAAATCAATATAAAATTGATAAAGAAAGTGGTATTGAATCAAAACTTAATAAAAAAATATTAATACCGTTTGTATCAAAAAATTATTCTTACACTACAAATTATTTTGATAAGTACATAGTCGATAAAAATAAATTAAATAATGATAATGATGCAATTAATTTTCTGAAAGAAAATAACAAAGAGGCTTATGACTGTGAAAGTAGAAGAGAAACTATTCCAAAACTAATTTTACCCAGAGGTATAGGCAACAAATTTTTTTGTTCAATAAATGAAAACAAATCTTTTTCAGATAGTTATGTGGAAATTTATTATTCTGATAATTGTAAAGATATTAAAATATTAAATTTTTGGATTTTTTTAAATTCAACGATTTTCTCACTTTTTCGAGAAATTGCTGGCAGAAAAAATTTAGGTGGTGGATTATTAAAGTCAGAGGCATCAGATTTAAAAAAAATTAACTTATATTACAATTTTGCTAATTCTCATGAAATTAAAGAAATATATGATGAGATGAAAAATAAAGAAGTAAAAGATGTTTTTTTAAATTCTCAAGAAGAATTCCAAAAGAAAATTGATTTTATTGTTCTCAAACATTTTAATGAAGAGAAAAATCTAAGTAAAATTAGTGAATTTTTTCTAGAAAAAGTTAGAAGAAGAGAGTTGAAATCTAAAACTTAAAACAAGATGAAAAAAAATGAGTGATATTTGGGAATATGAAACATTAACAGTTTATGTTGATGAAAATGGACAATATTATGAGGAGCCTTATGCTGAGAATTGGGGCATTGGTGCATCAGGAAAAACATTTTTGACTGCAAGAGAGATAGATTTAAAAGATTTTTTAAATGACATGGGAGATGAGGGCTGGGAATTGTTTGAATCAAAACAAATTTCCAAAGAAGCTATTCAAATTTTTAGTGGACCTAATGAATTTAAAGAAGAAATTAGACCAATTAATTATATTTTTAAAAGAAAAAAAAATTTGTATTAATTTTAACTAATACTTGTATTTATAAGATAAATCGAGAATTTGCTTCCTTTATTAACCTTTAAAAATATAATTATAATATGACTAAGATATTAGGTATTGAGGTCGAACCAATTGAGAATTTTGTCAAAGCTAATTTTGATCCAAGATTTTCTTTATTTAAAAGAAAGATTCCCAAAATTCTTGAAACCTATGAAAAACTTTTTGATTCAGTTTTAAAAACACCATTAACCTACAGACAAAAGACTGCGGTCATATTAAATGAAAAAAGAAATCTCGTTGTCGCTGGTGCAGGTACAGGTAAGACAACTACAATCGTAGTTAAGGTTTTATATTTAGTTAAATCAGGAATTTGTGAAGAAAATAAAATACTTGTTTTGGCTTTTGGTAAAAAAGCACAAGAAGAACTATCAGAAAGGCTAAAGGCACTTGGATTAAATAAAGTTAATGTAAAAACATTTCATGCCCTAGGAAGATCAATAATTAGTGATGCCTACAAGAAAATACCAGTGATGAGTGTTCTATCTGCACAAGAATCAAAATTAGCCGAATTCATAGACAAAACACTAAGAGACTTATTCCATAACGATAAAGACATTTTTCAAAGTTTAGTTGAATTTAAACTGTTTAACGAGTTTGAGACCTATGAAAAAAGTAAGAATAGAATTTTAAAAACTGAATATGACTATGAGCAGTGGTTGTTTAATAATAAACTTATAACTATCAATAATGAGGAAGTTAAAAGTTATTCTGAATTAAAACTAGCTAATTATCTTTTTCTTCAGGGAATTGCCTATGAATATGAAGCGCAGCATGAGAAGGAAGAAATTTATAATCCTGATTTTAAACTAATCAATGAAAATATTTATATTGAGCTATGGGGTATTGATGAAAACGGTAATACGGCACCTCATATCAATAAAGATGATTACTTAGAGGAGATGAAAAATAAAAAAGAATTTCACAAAAAAGAAAAAACTAAACTCATTGAAATTTTTTATCATGAAATGCGAGAGAAAAACTGGAAATCAATTGTTAATGAAAAGTTAAAAAAGTTTAAGATTAAAAGAAATCGATTAAATAAAAAACAAATTGAAGAGGCACTATTTAGATTAGATGAAGGACAGAAGCTAATCGATAAATACAAACTTTATTTGAGTTTTTTAAAACTCTACAAATCTAATGTAACTTTAACAATAGACAAGTTAAGAGAAAAAACGAATGGCGATGATCGTAGTGAGATTTTCTTAGATATTTTTGAGGCTCTATATAATAAATACCAAAGTAGATTAAAGATTGAGGGAGCAATTGATTTTCAGGATATGATCAATATAGCGACCCAGGCTATAAAAAATGAGGATTTTAAGAATCCATGGGATTACATTATCATCGATGAGTTTCAGGACTTTTCTTGGGATCAATATAGATTTGTAAATAATCTTCTTCATCAATCAGGTAAAGATAAAAAATCATTCTTGGGTTTGAATGATAAGATGCAAGGACCTAAGTTGTACTGCGTTGGAGATGATTGGCAGGCCATCTATAGATTCAGGGGTGCTGACTACAATCTAATGGTTGATTATAGAAAATTTCTAGGAATAAAACGGTGGTTATTAAACTCTTATACAAGAATAGAATTAGATGAAACCTTTAGGTTTAATGATCAACTAGCGCATACATCTGAAAAGTTCATTCTTGAAAATAAAAATCAAATTAATAAAAAACTTAGAACTGCTGAAAAAAGACATGAGCCTGCAGTATTTCTTCATTGGAGTCCTGAATCAACTGATGACAAAATTTTAGATTGGCTGTCAAAACATGCTGATCAAAAAGAATACAAAAAAAAAAATTTAATGATTCTCTATAGATATGGGTTTCATAAACCAAACAATAGAATTGTAAAACAAATAAACGAACGGTGGAGCGTTAATGGAAATGTTGAATTTAATACTTGCCATGGTGCGAAGGGGTTAGAATCTGATGTTGTCCTTTTAATAGACCTTCATTCAGGAAAACATGGATTCCCTTCAACTAAAGAAGACGACCCTCTTATAGATTTACTTCTTGTTAAAAAAGAAAACCATGTATTTGCGGAGGAGAGAAGATTATTTTATGTTGCTCTTACAAGAGCAAAATATGAAACACATCTGCTTTGTGATAATGGAAGTGTCTCTGAATTTGCTGAAGAATTAAATGAACAAGAAAAATATAAAACTATCTCAATAGAAAATTTTGATGAGAATAAAGAATGTCCGTTGTGTGATCAGGGTTACCTAATTAAAAAATATAGTCCAAAAAAGAAATCCTATTTTCATTCCTGTAATAAGTTCCCGCAATGTGACTTTGTGGGTGAAAAGTGTGATAGTTGTCAAGGCTATATTTCTGCAGAGCTTGGCAGATGCATAAATGAAAAATGTAAAAAAACTTATAAGGTTTGCTCACTGTGTGAAAAAGGAATAATTGTTCCAAGGGTAAATAAAAAAGATGGTTCGGAATTTAAATCTTGTAGCATGTGGCCATGGACAGGTTGTAGAGGAAAAGAATGACAACTATACTCCCCCCTCCAGATAGAAAAAACTTTAAGTCGGAGCAAGAATATAATAAAGCCTATAAAGAATGGAAAAAGATGTTTGATTCAGCTATGAAGAATACGGAATATTAAATAATGAAATACATAGTATTATTGATAATTATTTACTCTGTTTCTTTTAATGTCCAAGCAGAGCCCGTTGGACTGTCTTGCTACTATGATACTGGTGTGACAGAAATTAATGGAACACCAACGGATCAGGAATATGAAAATAAAACATTTGGGATGATGTTAGATACAGAACTTGAGTGGTTTTGGAGATTTCCTCCTGAAGCACTTGTAGATGAAAATGTTGAAGAGTGGAAAAAAGATAGAAATTATCTATATAGACAGTCAGATAAAAAATTATATGTTTCAAC
>MDTB01095444.1_pt1 | contig 10314 bp, 8 predicted proteins | sample 811161 | NCBI WGS metagenome assembly MDTB01 (sample SAMN05326650, study PRJNA326480) | marine metagenome | isolation source: seawater | place: Mediterranean Sea | collected 2009
GGATCAAGATCTCCACCGCCTTGGTCAGTGCCTTCCGCAAATGGGTTAGCAACCATACCGTAACGAGTCTTAAATCCGATTTTTGGTTGGAATGTATCCTGACCTACTGCTCTGACCATTTGTAAAGGTACATATGGACAGTAGAATAATCCAGCATCGTATGCAGAACTACCTTTGTATCCAGCAACATAGAAATGTCTATCAGATACGTTTGCAGAATAAGGATCAACGTAAACCTTGATTCTTCCGTTCAATGTACCAGCAAGTGTGGAACTATTGTCGTCAGGAAGTAGGTTAGAGTTTCCAGCAAGAGCAGGAGTGTAGTCTAACACACCAGCCATTGAAAGTGCAGATGCAACGTCAGCAGAACATATTAGAATGTTCCCTTTTCCACGACGAGTTTCATGCCCGATTGCGTTCATGTCTCTTTCGATCTGGAATAGAAGTCCCTTGAACTTCTCAACTGACCATCTACCATTGGAGTCAACGTCTAGGTCAAATATACCAGCAGTAGCAGTGTTGTTCTGAGCACCAGGTCTTGCAACCTTGTATACTGTTCTAACAACTTCTCTGTTGATTTCAGCAAGAACCTCAGTTGAGAGGATGTTTGCTAATTCTGACTCAGCGTCTAGTCCGTGGACTGCTTTCAAGTCCTGAGCAAGTTCTAAACTGTACTCTGCTTTTAGCGCACGAGATTTCGCAGTCACTGTGACTTTCTCGATTGAGAAGTTCATTTCAGCGAACTGGTTACCAGATGCATCACCTAATGCTTCTGACTGTGCTGTTGTCATACCAGTGTTAGTAGTATATGTACCACTATCATTGAGTAGACCTGGGTTAGATCCAGACTGTGCTGATTGTCCTAGATCTGATGCAGCGTTCTCTGCTGAGAATTCTGCGTCTGCTTCGTTAAAGAATGCTTCATTGCCTGCGGTTCTGTTTGTACCGTAGCGTGATCTCATTGCGAAGATTAGACCAGTAGGACCAGTCATAGGTTGTACACCAGCAATGTCATAAGCGATTAACTTAGGCATTGATCTTCTTATTAATGAAATCAACACAGGGTCGAAACCAGCAACAGGTCCAGTAGCAGTTGAACTACCACTGAAACCAGCAGTACCAGCACTCATTGTTGGAGCAGCTTCGTTAAGAATGCCTGCCTCTTCTTTGAGGAATGATTCTTGGTTTTCTAGCAAGATTGATGTGACTGCCTTTCTATACTTATCTGAGATGTTATCTAACTCGGAATGTTCTAGAATAGGTGCCCACTTTTCCTGCAAGTGTTCTGAGTTGAACATTTTTCTTGATTTAAAGGATAAATTTTGGATTAGTGTTTACTATAATCACTTTGCCCAGCGGGAAAGTGCATTGACATATGCGCCCATTGTTCCTTCAACAGAAGGTGCATCAACTTCGACGTCCTCAGTGACTGTTGTCGCTTCGGGTTTGCCATTGTTGAAGTATGATTCGCGTATTGTCTTGACCTTCTCGCGGAAGGATTCTTCATTTTCAAACTCAACTGCATCTGTTAGACTAGCAAACTTCTCTTTCTGAGAAACGCTAAGACCGTCAGACAATTCGTTCACTATCCCATTCTTGATATATCCGCCTATCTCATTAGTTAGAGAGACGTTTTCTTCGATTTGTGAATTGAGTTTCTTCTCCATTGTATCGAGTTGTCCAGTCATTTCGTCAACTAGATCAACTTTCTCTTCGGGAACATCTATGAAGTTCTCGGAGAAAACCTGTTTGAGTCCTGCAAGGACTGACTCTGCCATTTCGGTTTTGATACCGTGCTCAATAGCAAGAGCGTTGTCTTTTGCCCATTTGTTAGTTGCGAATGACAGGTACTCATCTACCTTCTCTGCCAATTCGTTCTTAACAGACTCAATTTCTTCTTCTAAGACTTTTGCATAGTCATCATGCATGCGTCCTAGTTCTTCGTTTAAGCGTGAGATCACTGCTGCTTCAAAGATTGTCGCTGCTTTCGCTTTGAACTCTTCGCTTAGATCTTCACCCTCAGTTAGTGCAGCAACATCAGCAGATAGGTCAACTTGTATAGTTTCTTCCTTCTCTTCCTCTGTTATCTCCTCACCTTCTGGTTTGTGTGAAGCATGTACATCACCCTTTGTACTGAACTCTGCCTTCTGTGCAGAAGCATCAGATGGTTTTGTTTGAGGGGGTGTTGCAGTTGGTCCGCCACCAGTCTTATACTTATTAGACTCATCATCTGGTTTGGAATTAGATGGTGTTGGTCCTCCTAGATCCTGATATCCAGGTTGTCCAGGTGTTCCTGCTTCTGACTTAGGCATTGGATCGCCAGGTTTAGCGTTAGCAGTAACACTAGATTCAGTTACAGTTTTTTCAAGTTTGTCAGACATTGTTACTCCGTGTCCTAAGTTATTGTTGAGTTGCTAATTATTATTTATAGTTATAAAGAATTTAAGAATGAATTAAATGCGGAAATCTTCCTTTCTTCAATCTGCGATAGCGCAGCATTGTTAATTCTCTTCTTAATTGAGTCAATATCTTGCTCAGCTATTGCGCCACCAGCAAGTACCCAATCTTTACCTTCCATGATGCCATTAACAAAAGCATCAGGTGCTGACGGATCAGCAACGATATCAGCAGCAGTAGCAAGAACGAAGTCCTCACCTACAACTTTGATACCATTTTCTTCTTTGATAGACCCTAGTCCGCGTGATGAGACTCCTAATTTAACACCTTCATCAAGAAGTTGTTTAGCAATCTTACCCATTGGGGTCTCTAATAAACGTGCTTTACCTACAAAGTTATTACCTTCTTGTTTTAGTGAAGTAATTATGTGTGATGCACGATCTAAATTGATGGTTGGACCTTCGGGATGACCCAATTCACCTAGCGCACGACCAGTTTTTACAAACTTATCGTTGTATGTCGCTGCCTCTCTTGCAAGAGTTTGTATTGGATAACGTCTACCGTTACGGTTTGTGATTTCACCTTGTAAGAAAACACCCTCTATAAAGGTTTGTTTTTTACCATTCTTACCCTCAGTTATTACAACTTGGGCATCATCAATTTGTTCCGTTATCAGTTTCATCTTTGGGTTCCTCGGTTTGATCAGGTGGAATTGCATCAACAGGTTGCTCAGTGGATTCTGGTCCATCTTCTTGTGGAGCAAACATTGTTTTCCCAACCTCTTTTTTCATATCCTCGATAGAGTCCATGGCAAGAGATTTCATTTGCGTATCTACATAGTCAGAAAGATCTTTCTGTCCAGCAAATAGTGCATTCACGATGTCATTAGCAGATTGAGAAGGCATAATTTATGTGTGTATGTATACTATTTAGATTTCTCCCTTTTTATAGTCCTTATCAGACAAACTGGGTTCCTCGGGAGGCGGTTCTGGTGGTTGCATAGACATTTCCATCTGCGCTTTTTCCATTTGTTGCATCTCAACAGGAGAAACAACTAACCCATCAGCAATTTCTGCTGCCATTTGTTCATCAAGTTCTTGCATTTCGTTGTCAGTCTGGCGTAAGATGTTGCGTCTTAGATACTCAACAGAGAAATATTTTCCTGCATAAGGATCCATTTGTTGCAGCATAGCGAGACGTTCATTCATAACTTCCTTCTCTTTCATTTCAGAGAAGTAGTTATCCGCAATAAAATTGTACTGAACGTGTTCCTTAATCTCATCCCACTCTTCTAAGGTGCAAACACCTTTAAGAACGCATTGAGTTTTAAGGAGATCATTAAATAAATCACTGAACTTCTTACGAAGTCTGGTGACAAACTTCTGAAACTTCACTTCATCACGAGTGATCTCAGCAGATCTACCAATGTTGAATGAGTTATCAGATTCTAAGCGTGACTCGGGTACGTTGAGTGATCGGTAGAGTTTCTTTTGGAAGTACTTGACGTCTTCAAGTTCTCCAAGATTCTGTCCACCTGGGAGAGTAGAGATTTCCGTGCCTCTTCCCCCTTCTCTTCGTGGTAACCAGAAGTCTTCGAGCATTGACATGAATTTCTTGTCATCTCTTATTTCTCCTGTATCAGCGTTGTAAACAAGTTTGTTACGATAGCGGGACATCACCTCACGGAGGTATTGTTCTGCTTTTTGCTTAGGTAAATTACCCACGTCAATATAGAATATCCTACGCTCGGGAGCGCGAGACAATCTATATATAACCAAACTATCCTCAATCATCCTAAGTTGATTAAGTGCCTTGATTGCTTTATGTAGATGTGAGAGAACATAATTTCTCTGCATATCTAACTGACCTGAGTGACAATACGTTATTGCATCAGGTGCAATCTTAATTCCATTGTTCTCATATCCTTTCAGACCTTTGGGTGAGTATATGTAATACTCAACAGAACGCGGAACAATAGAAGCGGTCTGTGGATCTATGGGTTGTAATCTATCTTTTGGTTTATCAAACTCTACAACTTTCTTAATCTTTCTAGGATCAATGTATCTAAGTTCCGTAATACCATTCTTAGGATTCTTAGTATCGATCATCTTATGATAGAATAATCTACCATCTATATACCAACGTCTGAATATATCGTATGCTTTTCTATCGAAATCTAAAAGAACAAGGACGTTATCAAACTCTTCCTTGATTCTTGTCTTTAAGTTTGACGATCCACGGAGGTTTTGAAGATCAATATCTACTGGATGATCGTTCAAGTCCCCTGCTATCGCTTCATTAACAACATCATTGATCGCTGCATCTGCCTCTGGGTGTAGAGACATTTCTCTATAACGACCAATTAAATCTGCTTCGCTTGCCTTATTAGCAGCGTCGCCCATTTCAACATACTGTCCGAAATACCCACCCGCTACTATCGGTTGCGCTGCGTCATCAGATTCTTTACGCACGAAAGAAGGGGTTGCGCCCCCCTTCTTTTTGCGATCAAGAGAATAACCAAATAAATTTGACATTATCGGATCTTACTATAATTACTTCATTATTATTTAGACACGTTCTAAAACGTTACTTTGAAACTTCCTTAGAATTGTATACATCAGTATCGTTCTTAATTGCTTCCCAGTACTGGACTGCGAACTCAACTGTGTACTCCTCAGCAGCATCATTGCTATCCCATGCTAAGTCAATAGCAGAGATATTTACAGGATAGATTCCTTCAAATTTGTATGATTTGATGTCTCCACCTGATCTTGATAACTGTCTTACAGTAGCACTTGTTTGATACTGTGTTGCATTCTCAAAGAAAGATCTGTTCTCAGCAAGTTTACTGATTTTATCTGACCATTCTTCAAAAGCGTTTCTTAACTTAAACCCTTCGTCGTTGATAACAGTAACAGTCCATGGTTCAAATGTTCTGTCTCCTGCAATCTTTAAGACTCTTCCTCTGTATGGAAGTTCAACTGTACCAACAGTAGATGCTGGTAAGTTTGCTCCCTTAACTAGGAATGTTCCAAATTCTGCTAGTGCAGATGGACTAGCGTCTGCTAATCCACCTGGAAAATCTAGTTCAACTTGGAATTGATTGGGGCGGGCAACTTCTCTAACCGAGTTACGGAATGAGATAATGTCCTTAATTACTTCTAATGCCATTAGTTTTACCTATTGTTTTTGTGGTGAATAATAATTACTGTGTTACCTCAGCAAAGGTTGCCCCTGTTCTGGTTGCAGTAAATGTAAGTGTGATGAAGTTAATCGACCTTGTTGGTTTAACAAAGATTTCAGCAAAGAACTCACCACGGTCCTGTGCTTCGGGAGGGTTGTTGCTTTGATCGCAAACAACTAGGTAATCTACAATACCTCTTGCGGATTGAACTCCTCTTAGGTATGGATCAACTAAGTTTTTGAATCCTTTACGAGTAAACTCATCATTGATTTCAAAGAGTTGATTCTTAGCAGATACAGAGATTGCTCTCTCAATTACTAGGAATAAGCGTCTAACATTGATTCTGTCAAATGCTGATGCTCCTGCTAGTGCAGTCTTATCTCCGTAAAGTATATTTCCTTCACCAGGGAATGATACAATAGGGTTGATTCTTGAACCATATAAACGATCTCTATGATCTTTTAATGGTGAGTATGCTAACTTAACTGCGTTTAATAGTTGTCCTCTGTTGAATCCAGCAGGGGAGAACCATGCTTCTGCGTTAAGTGCGGTGCTTAGTGTTAGACCAGCAACGTCAGCGTTACATGGAAGATAACGATACTTGTCGTTATACTTGTCATACATGTACTTGTAGTTGTTATCAAACACTGCGTATGATGTAGAAGATAATTGATCGAAGAACTCGATTGTATTTTCTACGATTGTGTTTGTGTTAGGTACACCGATAACAGAATACTTAGGAGGTGAGATGAATGCGATGCAGTCCTTACGGATGTTTGCAACGTCAATCAACTTTTGTGCCTTAGCAAGTGAGTCTGCCTCATTGCTCATGCCTGGACCACCTATGATGTAGTCTATTTCTTCTGTCTCAGGGTCTGTGAATAAGTCGTATGCGTCAAACAACTTGTCTCTTTCTGCTGAATAACCATCAACTCCACCTTTCAAGGAGTATTTGATAGTTGATGTTCCCTTAGTGAACATAACTGGTATTGCGCCAGCAGTTGATCCTGTTGGATCGTCAATGTCAGAGATAGCAGATGTGTTCTTAAAGATATCGAACTGTCTGTTTGTAGCAGTTGTTCCGATATCACCAGTAGCAGTACTATCAAGATCCTGTACAAGTGTTAGTTCGTGTGAACCCCACCAGATATACTCTGAGGAAGTCTTGATTACATCTTTATAGTAGATGTTTGTTCCTTGTGGTGACTTAGCATCAGATGCCTTAGACACATTGAGGAACTTTTCAAGAACTGTTCCTGGTACACCAGTGATTCCTCCGTCTCCATCTAATACAAGGATGTGCATTAGGTCACGGAATCCGTTCTTGTCTGCTGCGTATGCGGAAGTTCCAGGTCTATCTGCAATAGATGACCACTTAGAGTTCTTACCATATACACGAGTTGCGTACTCAGATGCGATAGAAACAATGTTTACGTCGCGTCCTGCTGTTGTTACACCGTCAGCAGCGTATGTTGAACCTTCTTTAATGACTTGGTTAGCAACGAAGTTTGTTGCTCCCTTGTCCATTACAATAGATAATCTTCTGTTAATTGCAGCAATCTTACCGCTATCGCCAGTTGCAGAACCAGGTGATCCGCCACTATTTGATAGTTCTGTGATTGTGTCTCCAACTTCTAGGTAATCAGATGATGTTGTATCAACTGTGATCTCAATCTTTCTAGATGTTGCATCGTATGATACTACATTACCAGTTACGTTACCTGATACAGCAGTGAAGAAGTTACCACCATTGAAAGAACCTACTAGGGTTGATCCCTGCTCTAAGGTAATTTCTAGGACGTAACTATAAATCTGTGAGTAAGATGAAGTTGCTGAAATGTTAACCTTCTTGCCTGGCTCTAACTTATGCTCAGGGTTACCTGTTGTTGGAGTTGCAAGGTATAGGATTTGGTCTGGACCAGCGTCTGTAACTACAACTCTGATTGAGTTACCGTATGTTCCAGGTGTTTTTCCTGCCCACTTCCAGTTATTAGAAGCAGTCTCTACTGTTGCTTCGTACTCATCAAAGTTCTTAATCAATGGAGGAGTAACACCACTTGTTGTTGTCTCATTGATTGTTGTCTTGTTAGTAGTAACAGTTAGAAGTGTTACAGTAACACCGTCAGTGTGTGATGATGCAGCAGTTCCGAGTTGGGCACGAGTTACAGTCAAGTCATTGGTACTGATACCAGTAACTTGCATAATTTCATCAGTGATTCTGATGTAACTGTTAATCTGTACACCTAATGTAGATGCGTTAGTAACAGTTAGAGTTGTATCACTATCAGAGAATGTACCACCCTCATTAATAGTTGTGGTAGTTCCTGCTGCCTCGATCAACATGATCTGAGAAGATGCAGCGTGTGATACCGCAGATGTATTAAGTTGTCCACGAGACACAGCGATGTCCAATCCAGAGATTCCTGTGATTGAGACGATTTCTGAGTCGATCTTTAAAAGATCCCCTGTGTCAAAGTCTGTTGCCTCTGCAACTGTTAGTGTAGTGTCTGTTGCTGAGAATGTTGTATCGGTTACAGTAGTAGTATCAATACTATTCTTTAATGATGTGCTTGTTGCACGAACTACTTTTACTGATCCACCGTACAACATAAATTGTGCAGCAGAGAACCAATACTCGTAATTACTGTCGTTTGGTTTACCAAACTCTTCAACCAGTTGTCTCTCGGACGAGATTACTCTAACCTCATCTACTGGTCCTTTTTCAAAGGTTCCAACTACCGCTGCAATGTTATCAACAGTTGCGTTTACGGTATTAGTCAGATCTCTTTCTAGGACAACGACACCTGGGGAAATTTGTGTGGATGCCATCTGGGTATACTCCTCGGATAAATTTCAATTCGGATGCTACTAATATTTAGAAAAACGTATGTTTCCAGTGGGGAAACAAGACGTGAACATCACCAGTCAGGGTAGGAGTAGGTAGTTATATCAACACTTTTACGTCTTTTCTTAATTCTTATCTTTGTACATGATTTGCACTCATACGAAAAAGCAGAGGGCATAGCACCTCTGTCTTTTCTAGTCTTATAATAGTCAGTCAGTAGATCTTTCTCTATCCCACATGTCTTGCAAACACGTTGTTTTAGGATAAGGTGTTCTAATTCTAAGAAGTCACTTTCGAGGTCCATCCTTCTTTGGTTGTGCAGGATACTCTGATGCGAGTTTCTTACCACTCCTTATAAACTCTTTACTTTTATCTACTTTTATTACCATTAGATTCCGTTCCAGAATGTATCGGTTGGTGTTTGCATATTACGAGATACTAAGAACAGACTTACATTGACCATAAACCATATTAGATTAGTGACCCATGCTTGTCTCCAACAGTATCTACGGTTGGTCTGTACTATATAGAGATTTCTCTCATTTATCTCATCAAAAGGTGATAAGGGTTTTGCTTTAACAATCTGTTCTAGTATTAACGATACCACAAACCCTATTGCAAAAACATAGAACAATAGGTTTAGTAAACCAGCACTAGCGAATAAAAAAGAAATCATTTGTAATCCCACATGTAAGACATATCTCCATACTCATCAGTATGCCATACTTGACCCTCATTGTCAATGATGGTTTCCTGCTCTAATCCGTCACTAACAAATCCAAAAGGTGCCATGTCTGCTTCTATCTGATCCTTCTGCTCTTGATACATTCTCATTCTGACGTCATTGTCATGTAGTTCACGGAAGTAATCTGATGTTGCTAACCATGAGAACATAACCAGACACATAGCAAGGTCATCATTACAACCCTCTTCTGCTTCCCATGCCTGACCTCTCTGTATGAATGTAGTCAGTTCTGCAATGATGTCATAGTCAGATATCAGTAACTTGTCATCTTCTATCAACTGTTTCATATTAGAACACCCTGTCTTCTTGACAGTCGTACTCATCTTAACTCCTAGTTGTACCTTAGTACCAGAGAATCCTTGTCCTACTACCTGTCCTGCACGTCCACGCATAGATGCCATAAGGATATTGTCATACTCCAAGTCAAAGTGCAACATGTCCGCAATCTGCCCGCCAATATCATTTACCTCCACTAATACAAACGCATGGTTGTACGCACACGCGACATCGTATATGGTATTAGGGAATAGCAGTGGTTTAATTGTGTTATTTCTATACTTTGCTACCACCTTATATGGTATTGTTGTCGTGTCTATTACACAGAACGCACTATAATCCTTCGTTACACCCCTTGCTACGTCAACAGTTATACAATATGTCTTATCTTTTTCTGGTTTCTCATATACATCTAGTCCTTTATTCTTTTGTATAGGGTCATCATATGCCATCATCCTCAACTTAGATGCGGAGATAAGAGTATCAACAGATCCCAGGAACTCACACTCAAACTCAACTCTAAACTGTTCCTCTGATGTGTTCGCTATGGTCTGCTCTTTCCATACTGCGTCTCTACCTGGCACCTGTGACCAGTGTACCTCAGTAGTAACGTATTCGTTCTTCTGTCTCTCGGCATCATGCCAGAGTTTATAGAACATGTTCATACCATGTGGTGTAGATATGATAATAACTTTTGTTGATTTACCAGAAGATATAGTAGGATACACAGAACTGAAAAACTGGTCAGCAATGTGATTCGGAATGAACGCGAATTCGTCCAGAAATATGATATTAAAAGACATACCCCTGACAGCAGAAGCGGAAGTAGAAGCAGCCATGATTTTACTGCCGTTTTCAAGTTCCAAA
>MDTB01090534.1_pt1 | contig 10313 bp, 3 predicted proteins | sample 811161 | NCBI WGS metagenome assembly MDTB01 (sample SAMN05326650, study PRJNA326480) | marine metagenome | isolation source: seawater | place: Mediterranean Sea | collected 2009
GTATGGTCGGCATCAATATGTAGATAATCTATTTTAATGTCTCGTTTGACAAAAAAGTTATAAAAGGCATCTTCAGTTGTCGTGTTTAAAAATTTCGGATTAAATTTTTCTCGTAAAAAACTATCACCATCAGACCAATCAACTTCACCATTTACACTATTGGTTGCATCAACAACATAAACCTCACCCATGTCAATCATATTGGTCTCTTGAAGTTCCCACACACAATCAGTCATGAGTCTTGGAACAAATCCACCACCACTTCCCAAACATACACAAGTTTTGGCCTTGAGGAAATATGGTATTGAAAAGTACATAATACCAGCACCCATATACACATCATTAGCACCATGTGTCCAACGATATGAAACTGAACCACTATCTTGATTTCTTGTTATTGAGTCGTATAACCAACCACGATTTAAAACTGACATTTAAAACCTATTATTCTCCAATAATATATATTAAGCAGGATCCGAATCTGTTCCTTTATTATGCACTAATACACCAGCTGCAAAATAAACATCTAAAGGTTCAACATCAAATTGAATTACCTCTACTTCTCCACTTATAAATTCTATTGATTCGATTGGTTTAACCTCACCAATAAAAGAATAAAGTAGACTACCAACTTTCAATTCATTTGCCCTTTTCCATCTCCATAATTCATCTTGATATACCCAAAACTCATGAGCCTTAGTAACATTTATCTCACCATTATTTATATTGTAATAACCCTCTTCAAAGTCGTAAAATAAAGATTCAATCTTAGCTGTTGATTTGTGTTTTTCTAATAAAGATGTTAGTTCATCATCTGACATCTGTCTAAGTGTATAGGGCATCCATACATCTCTTCCTAAATCTTCATCAGGTAAACCAGGTAAATCGATACTTAATAATTCGTCTCCGACATTAAGATTCTCGATGTATTCTGAGGTTCCGTCTGACATTTGAATCAATGTGCCAGGTAGGAAACATGCACTGGCTAGACCACCATATGTGTCTTGTATTTCAACTGTTTTTTGAACAGCTGTATTATATCTTGTCGCGTGGTCGTTAAAACCATCAGATTGTCCGTCCTCGTGAAACTTACCACTTATTGTTACCTCTTGGTCACTAAAGTTAGCACCTTCCCATCTTCTCAAAAATACCGTATCCAATACTACTCCTGCAGAATGGGACACTTGGGTAAATGTTAATTGTAAATTTTGTGTTGTGCCCGAAGAACCACTTGTGTAAAAATCTTGTCTAAACTTGTTCCATTGACCATTTCCAGCTATCCCATGATAAGTATTTTGGTGATAGGAACCACTAATTTCGATAGTTATATTATCTACACCAGGATTTGAAGAAGATGCATGAGCTACTATCTGATAGGTAGAATTACCCTTTACGGTTATAGATTGTTTAATAGACCCATCTTGTGCCTTAAACTTGACTGCGTATGCATTTGATGAACTTGGAGCAGTGGTCAAATCAGTTCTTGCTATTACATTACCACTCTTAGTCCAATTTGTAAGGGTATTTGTATCGTCCCATGCGTTAAAATCAAAGTCTGTGACGATGTTTGATTCGAATGACTTGGAGGCAAAGGAAGTAGCATCAGCTATAGAACCTGCATTATATTGTGCGTCAAAATCTTGATTGTCTTGTATTGCAAATAAACCTGAATTACTTGTTGTCCAAGTAAAGTTTTGGTGTCTTGTTTTTACCCTACTATCGAAAAATTCATTAGAATTTGTGAACCCCATAGTATAAGTTTCATTAGTCTGTTCATCAACATATTGATAACCACTTATTGAGTTATCCACACTACCGACATAAAACTGACTCATGCTCACCGCACCAGTTCCACTATCTCTAGCCGCTGAATTTAAACTTGTTTGTGAGGTATAATTACCATTACCAACCGCAGTTGCCCTACCAAGTTTTCCTAATGATAAATTTGTATCGTCTGGTGGTGTTGCCAAAAAACTTCTCCTAAAAAACGACCATTAAAAAAAGATACGCATCAAAAAAAAACGACTATGTCTAATACGCGTATGTCTACTATAAATATCAGGTGTTATAAATTTCTAAATATTTATCCGTCCACTCTTGTTTATTATCATACTTACTCAAATAATCTCTGTAACCATCTATATATTGCTGTCTTTCATCAATGGAAAGGTTTGATATATTGTAGACCTGCTCATCAAATTGTTTCTTATTGAAGGCTCTAAATGGATATTCGTAATCCCTACACCAATCCATTTGTAATATGGGTAGTTTACCATAATCAAATGCTTGAAATATTGAATATCCAAAGGGTTCATTCAAGTGACATGAGTGTGAGATACCAAAATTCCGGCGGTAAAATCTATCCAAACCCTCGTAACGAAACTGAAACAATCTTGTCTTGTCCAACTTCACACCGATGTTCTTTCTCCACCAATTCCAATCCTTTATGTCGGTGAATGCTTCACTTTCAATTCCTTCCAAGAAGTGTGGTGACTTTCTTGTTTCACATCGGGCTGCATATCCCACCACATTACTCTCATTACAATCCAAGTTGTGTTGAAATTCATAGTAATTGGGGATATCTATGACATCCACCTTATCATGTATGGGAGTTTTGTCCAAACCTATCCACACGACCTTGTCAGCCCATTCCGTAACCTGATGTTCCCATTTGGTTTCAGCACTATAATGTTTTAACTTGGGTAGATTTAACTGAAAGGATGACATCATGGAGAGTTCAATACAAACATGAATCACCACACTTGAGATTTTATCCCTATTCTCAAATATAACTCTATGAGGTGTGTAGTATCCATGTAGGATGTGTATTCTTCTAGCCCCTTTGAGTTGATTTTCAAATTCACGAGGGTCGTATCCTTGCCACACAACCTCTATGGGTGAATCATACTTCACCTTGATGTTTTCAGGTCTTCTACGATGAATCAATAACTTACTTGGATGGTCTAAGTGAGGTGCTACCTCTTTTAACCAATTGTTCACCCATACATCACTACCACCATAGACCATACTACCACCGCCTGTGGCGTAATACACATCATAACTCATTTAGACTCCACTGTCAAATTAGACTTGCAGTGACCGCTGCTTTGAGTTGGTTTAAGTCTGTACTTCCAGTTATCTGTGCTATCAAATTATTGTGAGCCTGAGTCAATTCTTGAACGGATTTAATCAAAGGTGCAATAAATTCATTATACCTTAACCCATGTTGACTATTAACATAAGTCCACTCGGATAAATCACCATGTTTAGAAGTATCCTTTTCTATTTTAGATTTTTCTTCACTATACTCTTTTGTTGTAATATGCTCAAATTCAAAACTACCGGTTCCTATTTTTAAAGAATCATCAGCAAGTATTTCTTTTTCTGTTCGTTTTTCAGTAAACTCATCCTCATCTGTTCTTCTGTAAATCTTTACTTCTTTTTTATAGTTATCCGCTAAAGTATAACCAGCAAAATTATCTACTCCAATTGATAAATCTTTTAACGATTGAGATACTTCTTGTGCAATTAATCCATAATGTGTTCTACTACCACTTATCCATTGATACTTCACAGGATTTAAAGTATTGATAAAATTCAATCCTAAATCAGAACCGCTTATTTGTGTTTTAAGGTCTCTATCTGATGTATTAATCGTTCCGTTGGTAGCACGAACATCATCCCATCTTTTTGAGGAAGCTCCCAAATCAATTAAATTATCAGCGTATGGTAAGAAAGCTGTTGCCGAACCTCCAGCTAAATCTATCTTTCCTTCGATAAGATTTTCATCTGCTCCTTCAGCAATAATTCCATATATTGTAGAACTAGCACCTTTAGTAACACCATCTTGGTCTATGGAAATTCCATAAGCATTCTCATCCGCATTACCTGTATTTAAATTAGTATTATCGTCTATGTGAAGTGGTCGAGAGTCTTGGTCTGCAGTTCCTGATAATGTAACTCTTATACCATATCTATGATAACTTGAAGCATTACCTTGATCTATAGCGAGATTCATATCCATTCCAAAAAAGTGTCCATTAGTTTCACCTGATATAGTCGTTACGCCCAAATTAATGCCATCAAAGTCATCAACATCTCCTAACTCAATATCAGCATCCATTACATAAACACCACCAGTACCTTTTTCTTTCAAACTAATATAATGTGCGTATGTTTGAGCTCCATTATTGAATCCATTACTAAAAGCGTCTATACTTTCCGGTCCTATATTATTTCCACACCAAATATGACCTGCAAGAGCAGTATTATCTGACCTTGGTCTGGTCATTGTTACACCAAACATAGCATTATTACTGATACTACTACCTGCTGTATTATAAGGTGCTGGTGGTGTTTTTATTATTATCCCACCTTTTTCTTGAAATACAAGAGCAGAAGATGTATATGGTGCTATAAAAGCTGGTATCATTGAATATATACTACCTTGATCACTCAATGTTATTACTTCTTTATCAATTGATGCCGATGGTACAAAGAATTTTAACGAATTATCACTACCATCGATTTCTACTCGTTTACCAATTTTTGAAGTTGCCAGTAATGCAGTGCCAGTATTATCTCCTGTCAATTTACCAGCTGATAAGGTAAATCCACCAATCTCACCAGAAGTTGCCCTTACATTTCCTCTTATGGATACATCACCAGTTGGCTTTAAATGAAAATTACCTGAGAAAATTTCTAAGTTTCCATTAGAGCCACTCAAAAATGATGGTGTTGAGAATGAAGCAGAACTTGCAATATGACCACCACTACCCAAGAAAAAGTTCTTGGTATTTAAATCTAATAATTGGTTACTATCATTATATTGTATTGTTCTTTTAGTTTTTTGGGTAAAGTAACTCGAATATAATTGTTTGGCTTGTGTTTCAGAGAATGCATTACCATACAACCTAAAATCATCAATTTTACCTTTGAATGGAAATCTAGCATAGGTAGTTAAATCATTAAATTCAAGATAATCAGTTCCGGCGGCATCGTAAATCATGTAGTAATTTCCATGTCCTGCTGCCAATCCAAAATCATTACCACTCATAGCACCTAAATGTGCAGATTGACCAGTAAAATTTGAATCCTCTTCACCATTGATATAAATACGGTCTGCCCCACTTCCTGCCTCATTGAAAACAACTACAAAATGATACCAGCGGTCATTTTCTAATGCTGCGGTAGTTTTTGCGAATTGAAGTTCAGTACCTGGTGGGTCACCATCGTGGTAGGTAAAAATAAAATGTGAGCCAGATATCCTCCCCATGAAGTGTTCAGCATCGTCTGAGACTACAAATATAATCTGATTGCCACCACTTGTGGTTCTTAATGGCCCTAATGGACTTTTTAGATGATTAGCTGCATCAGATGAGTTGTCACCTGAAACATCACAAAAATTACCTTGAACATCCTCTGCCTTTAACCAAAATGTAAATGTTTCACTATTAGTAGGGTTAAAGGCAAAATTAGCTTCATGTCCAAAACCTGTTCCATCAAAATGCATAGAAGTGCCAATTATACCATCAGAGTCAAATGTTGCTCCACCCACAACATCCAAGGAGGCGTTTCCACTCCCATCATCAGTTACCTTATTATTACCAGCTGCGGATGCTCCTGGTGTTCCAATCATTTTGTATTGGTGGTATTGTCCAGTTATATCACCATCATGTGCTGGTTGGTCAACTATGTTTTCTTCTCTCGTTGAATGACCAACCTCTCCACTTCCAACCTCAATATTTCCTTCAGCAGTGAGATTGAAGTTAGAAGAACTTACCTCAACACCAATACTGGAATTATCAAACTTTAAAAACCCCCCATTAACCTTACCAATGAATGCTCTTGGGTCACCACTATTAAAATCAAGTTGTATTCCTGTGTTTCCAAATGTAGTGTTGTTTATGGTAAATGCCTTAGCTGCTGAATTCATACCAATATCAGTGCCATTCTTAATCTCATCATCGTCAATCGTAAAACCACCAATTAAACCACTATTTGCCTTTACTCTACCTGACATTTCTAATCCAGCCGCAGAAGCAGAAAGTGCTGTAACCGTATTAGATGTTTTTACCTCTATGGCTTTGGTTGTAATCTTTACATGATTACCTATTGTTGAACCTATGGTTGTTGTGGTTCCAAAGGATGCGGATACTTCCGTTCCCCTTCTAATATCTACATTTCCATCTGAATCAATCTTTACATTACTATTTGTACCTGATGTCCTGCCTATTATAGCATCAGCACCATATTCGGCTATTACTTCAGCATCACTATTTAATATGTTTACGCCCGTTGAGGTGAGTGATATTGCACTTGCCATTGAACCCGAATCCAATAATGTTGCTGCCTGTGCGGCTGCCGCTGAAGCAGATAATGAACCAGTCACACCTGCTATTTGGTCTGAGCCCGATACCAAGTTATCAGGTAATGCGGCTTCAACATCACTCGTTTGTATGGTGATGCTTCCATTAAATGTTGCAGTTCCACTTGAATTTAATGTAATACCACTAGCAGTACTGCCGAGTTGCATCGAACCATCTCGTTGTAGATGAAATCCACTCGCACTTATTTCTATGTTGGAGTTTGAACCACTAACAAAACTTTGATGTTTATCACCAAGTAGGAATGCTGGTGCTTCTAATTTAATATTTGAACCCGATAGAAAGGCAACCTCACTCATCAATCCAAATCCAGTAAATCCTAATGGAACATTTCTACTACCTGCAACACCACTTAAATCACCAAGTCTTGCCTTTAATTCAACATCATATAGACCAGTACCAGTTCTCTCTACTATATCAATGTAAGGTGTTGCTTGGTCTGATGGATTGGCGTTAATTCTTATGTATCCAGTACCAACCCTACCCGTTGATACCAATACTTGTGAACCACTATAGGATTGTGCTGCGGAAGGAATATCTCCAAGTGAACCACTATCTCCTGTTGTTCCACCTCCATATCCTCTCGTAACCATGAGGAATCCTGATAAATCATTATCATCCGTTGATGCCCTCGAAGAACTATTAACCAACATATATTCGGTTTGAAATCCAGTATCAGATACCTTTTTGGCAGATACAATTTCACCTTGAACAAATCCTGAAGCGTTTTCAACTGACATTGTTGCTATTGCTGCACTATGATTACCCTCAGGTACCAATACCGATGAAGTTAGTGTAGTGGAGTTGGCAACATATAATTGTCCACCAACGGCATTTACAGATTCTTTCTCAAATACTGCAGTAGATAGTGTTCCTCTAATTTTAGCATTTTCAACCTCTAAGAATCCACCACTTGCTGCGGTAAGAATGAATCCACTACCAGCCACATCACTTTGATATCCTCTTGACCGTATGGTTCCTGTCTTTTCTAAAATTAAATCTCCACCTTCTAATGTGGAGTCTGTCATAGTCCATCCAGCTACAGTTCCTGCTGATGCTTTCATGACACCACCCCTTGTTACACTAAATGGTGCACTAGCAAATGTAGCATTTCCTAATTGTATACCTTCATCTGCATCAGCTATAAATATGTTATCACCACTACCAAGTGAAAGTAATTTCTGACTTGGATTTAATATAAAATCTGTAGCGGTTATCTCATTGGAAGTAAGTGAAAATCCACCTATCTTCCCACCATCCAACAATACCTTTGAACCTGTGATTTGACCTGATGATTTAAGGACTAAATTACTATCAGAATCACTTATCTGTGCCGGAGTTATATTGAAACCTGCTATTGAAGCAGAATTAAATTTTGCAAAACCATCAGCTGTTATACTTGAACTTGCATTGAGAACCGTTGATGATACACCACCAATTAAAGCAGGTGTAGTAATTTGATCAATCGATAGATTACCTTGTACGGTTAATTGGTCATTTACAAATTGTAAGAATTGACCATCAGATTTATTTCCTAATATGATAGAACTTGCCGTTACATTACCATCAGGTGTTAAATGAAAATCAGATGAACTTATTTCAACATTTCCCATCGAACCACTAATATATTGTTCAGGTTCACCACTACCTGATGTACCAACAAAGAATTGTTTAGTGACAATTTCTAATGTTGCTGGGTCACTTCTATATCTAAAGAAACTGCCCGTACTACCAAATAGTTCTAAACCAACACCTTTGTAATTATCACCACTATCTGGAAATACCGAACCACTAAAGAACATAAAACCAGGTGAACCACTATATGGATACTCAGAAGCACTTACGAATCCATCATATCCTATACTTCTTATCAAGCCTGAGCTAACACCTGCCATCTCAATACCACCACCGATGGCACTACCAACAAATACCGAACCACTTAATAGGTTATCACCACCAGCTATGTAATTGTTACCACCAGCAAAAGAGGAGGCACTTGCAAAAGTTATTGTTTCCGCAACATTACTATTCACATCATAAAATTCAGCAAGAAATTCGTAATCATCAGGTCTCTCTGATGTTAGTTCAGGCACAGGTGCTATGACTTGTACAAAATTTGGTGAGAATCCAGTAGCCGATGCAGGTTTTATACTCACATCTGCTATCTCAAAGTTACCACCAAACACCACAAAGTTCACAACCCCTTTACCATCAAAGGTTGGTTGAAATCCTTCGGTAATTAAATCAAAATCTTCTGTTGCACCAGCATCAACTTCTATAAATGCAGGAGTTCCACTTACAGTTTCTAATTGAAATCCTAATTCATCACCCAAGTTGTGATTTGTAGTAAAGGCTGAACCAGATAAAAATACTCCCAATCTACCCATCTGTTTGGTATTACCACCAACATTTTTCTTAGGTCCCTTTCTTCCTATAGCTCTAAATGAAATTTCGTATTCAGTTTCATCATTAAATGTCATCTCATAAGTACCGTCAAGTGCAAATGTTAACTTATCGTTTACACCACTATTTGAACCTGATAGTGCTACAGCATTTAACATTGTATCGGAAGTAAGTGTTGCTGTTGAGTTGGATGATTTTATCCAGTAGTTATCTATGGTATCTTGTTCTAAAAAGAATCCAAGTGATTGGTTACCTGCCCCAAAAACATTAAAAAGTAATTCAGGCGATTCAATCTGTTGGTCTGATACCAATTCAAAATCACCAAAGGCATCATTGTTACGAGCATAAACTTTTATTCTATCTATATCACCACTAAATGTTCTCAATCTTGATATTCTTATATCACCATAAGACCTAAAATTTACGGTTGACAATGATTGAGTTGGGATTGGAGTAAATTCTACTGTAAAATTGGCTGATTCAATGGGTACAATTACTTCTCTTTGTGGATCTGTTGCATTAAATCGAGTATCTGTAATTGTAAATGGTTTATCGGGTACAATTGTATTAGAATTTTTTACATCTTCAATATCTGTTTCATATAAATCAGGCACTTGATGATATGATTGAAGAGTGAATGAACTTGCCACAGAAGCTGATATAATTCTCAGTTTTGCATCAACCATTCTTGAATCAAAATTTACACCACTCAGTCTTTCCATAGTGTATCTATCTGCTTCGGGTGATGACCTTCTTACTCTTCTTCGTCCCTTTCTGATGAACGAATTATTACCACCACCACCAAATAACTTACTTCTTAGACTTTTCTTCTTTCGTTTAAGAAATTTAGCTGGCTGTTCTTCTGTTTTAGTGTTCGTAGTGGTTCCAACATCTTCAAGTATTGGTGAGCCATTTAGTGTACCAGTTGAAGTTATTGAACCTGTGGGAATTGAGGTAGTGATATAAGGTTTTACTATCTCCGTTACATGAATTCTTGGTTGATTATAAAATAATATTGGTTGAGTGTTTACTCCTGCTCCACTAACATAAACTTTTCTTGTATATCTTACATTATATGAATCCCTAAATTCAGGTGGAACAGGTGTTAGAAGAGGATTCAACTCTCCAACTACGGTCAGAGTACAATCTCCAAATAATTCATTATCATCATATATTTCTATTGAGACTCTTCTTGAGGTTCCTTCAAGATAATTGGCTACAGGTTCGGTATAGATGACAGCACCTGAATCATCATTGACAATTTCAAACTTTACTTCTGTATCGTTTCTTAAAAGTGCAGAACCACCTATGAGAAATGAACTCTTTCCTTGTGTTAAAACTTCAGGTAATTCGGTAATATTAAAAAATCTTGATATTACAGCATCGTCTTCAATTAGTACATCTATTCTTGATAAGTTTTGAGGCTTATTAAATCTTCTTGGGACACTCATATAGATAAATATAACAAATTAAAATTATTTATATTTATTATCGGTATAAAGTATGGAGAGTATCGGTATGAAA
>MDTB01190236.1_pt1 | contig 10313 bp, 4 predicted proteins | sample 811161 | NCBI WGS metagenome assembly MDTB01 (sample SAMN05326650, study PRJNA326480) | marine metagenome | isolation source: seawater | place: Mediterranean Sea | collected 2009
ATATTATATTCTAAAATGAATAATAATTCGAATAATACTTCAAGTTTTAATTATGAAGGTGGATCACCTTCAAACCGATATTCATATTTATCTGATGATATGAATAGTTTAGATGTAGAAAGTCATCAAGATGGCATTATCGATGGGGAGGAATCAGGTGAACAAGATACTGTAAATATTAAGAAAAATAACAAGGTTTGTGAGAATTGTAATTACGATGAAAGTGAATACATACGGTACTGTAACAATGGTTATTATTGTTTGAGTTGCATTGAAGATCTTTGTCAAGACGTTCCTTTGTCTGGTTTTTGTACTAGAAATGGATGTAGTTTTCCTTCAGATGATCTAGATTTTTATAAAGGTGATCTGTTGTGCGGGTATTGTTGTGAGTATATGTATATACAAGAAGATAACTTTAAGGACGATAATGACGAATTAGTGGTTAAAGAGGTACAATATAGTAATAAAAAGTTGTCTTCTAAAGAGCTGTCAAAGAGAGTGTGCCTTTGTTGTCAGAAGAAAAGTTGTAAAACTTTATCATATCTTTTTGAGATTTCTGATAGTTGGTTAAATACTAGAATTAGTAATCAAGAATATGATTATAAGGATGAGGATGGAGTCATGCAATGTTATAAGTATATATGTGTGGATTGTCTCTATCAGACATGCTTATCTTGTCTTAAGTCTGATGTTGGTGAGATATTACATACTAAGTATAATCCTTCGGAAAGATCTGGTTATGGAAACTATAGAGGAATTAGTTGTACTAGAAGATGTAAGGACTGTTGGAGTGATGTACCAGGATTAAGGGGATACTGTTCTTTATGTAAAGATTATGACTATTTAGATGATATTAGATTTGAAGGTGAGTTTAAAAAAGATGAAAATGGTAATAAGATTCTTTACTGCTATGATTGTATGGAAAACGAAGTAGAAGATGATCCATCAAAACTTTTTGAATTAGATGTATTAGAAAATGACTATATTCCTAATAAATTTAATGGTGAAAAATGTTGTTCATGTGGAACTTGTTCGGGAGATGAAAGTGACTTTTATAAAAAAGCTTGCAAATTAGATATTTTTAATGAGTGGCTTTGGGAGCTTGAAGAAAGTAGGACAGAAGATCTTTACTCAATTATGTTTAGATCTCCTATTGAAGGTAGTTGCCAAGAGAATGGTAAGAAGAGCTTAAGACATATTTTAGGTCAGATTCCTTACGAATCAATAAGACACATTACATCATATCTGAATAGTGTTGATGAATGTGTCCCTAACAAATTCATAAGGTTAACTAATCTGTCTTGGACTACCTTACGTGAAGAAGAATATCAAAATGTATCTATTGATTATTTTCTTTTTTCGGCTCTTGAAGACGATCTTGATAAGTCACATTATTCAAGTTACTTTGTATGTTGGCAATGTTTCATGTCTACATTATTTTTATACGATGAGCATTTAAAAACAGTTTCTTTGTTAGAAGGATTTATGCCAAGAAGACTTTTGGGAGGTAGGATTGCACTACCTCAGTTCTTTTGTCTTGGTCTGTTGACTGGTTCCAATCCTAATTATAGAATTGATTATTCATCTGATAATAGAATTAAGGCTTTGGAAAGGAACAAAGAGAAAGTTTTGAAACTTAATTATCCCAACACTTACAGGACATGTTTTAGTTCAGGATATATTTTTGATGAAACATATGATAATGACAGAAAGTTGACTGGTATCTCAATAAAAATGTTGACTTAATAATTCAGTCGACATTAGTATATTTAATTTTGTTTAGGTAAATATTCATCTGCTAATTCTTTACCAAGTTTTAATTCTGTTGAGGCAAATGTTTGTTCTCCTTGTTCAACTTTTTCTAGATTATCTATCATCTTATCTAAGAAATCTAAATTATCGTTCTTTATTAATTTTTTTATTAGGTATGGATACTTTTGGTAAAATTCTATTTCATTATTAAAGAAAAATGCTTCAATTTCTGAGTCAGAATTATTTGCTTTTCTCATCGCTTCAATAACAGTTTTACCATATTCTATTTTTTCTTTTATTAATTTTGTATCAAATTTAATTTCTGGTGGAGATGACGTATTTGTATCAAGTTTAATCTCTGGTGGAGATGATGTATTAGACATATATTTTAGAAAGGCTTTATTCTTTAACTGTTTTTTTATTTGGAATAGTCCACATGATCACTAAAGAAATTTTTTGGATATTTTCTGATCTTACCTTTGATCTTTTAAAGTGCATTCCACCCACCATTTGCTCTTGCTGCTCTCTGTGGTGCACCTTGTGGTGCACCTTGTGGTGGTACTTGTGGTGAATTGGTTGTGCTAGTTGTATTGACTGTACCTGTAGAATTTGTATCAGCATTATTCTCACTAGCTTCTTCAGCCTCTCTAAAATTAAATAAGTTTTTTTCTGTTATTTTAAAACCGATTCCATCGAAAATTCTGTGAAGATGATTTTTAAGTTTCTTTTCAAAAAACGATTTTAACTCTTTATTCTGTACATCCTTTATCATATTAGGTTCCAATGGACCAATATGAATACAATTTTTCAATGGTACAATTTCAAGAGCATTATTATGTGAAACTTCTTCACTTAAACCTTGGTCTAAGTAATGCTTTTTATGTTTTTCATACAATTCATCAAATTTACTATTTGGAGTTGATTCTTTATTAATAGTAGACCAACATTCAAGGTTTAACCATTTTAATAAACCAGATTTATTTCCAATAATCTTAAACTTCTCTTGACATTCGAAAAAAATGTGTACCTTACCAAAGTAATTTTTTATGTCTCCTGAAACTCCGGCCACATTAACATAATTCATTATATCTTGCCAAGCAATTCCTTTAGCATTTCCAATTTCACTTTCTGATGGAGGGGCAATGATAATTTTAAACTTGTAATTTAGTGAATTTTCAGTAGACTTTTCTTTTATTTTTCCAAGTAGACTATTATAATCTTCAAAAAGCTGACTTCCTAACTCTATTTTATCCTCTGGATTGTTCCCTATTTGAAGAACCAATGTATCATCATCTTTAAAAGGTTCAAAAAATGAATCTTCTGATGAATCTTTTGGAAAACCTCCTATAACAGTGTTACCAATATTTTCTAATTTATAAATTAGTGCTCTTAGTTCAATCTCACTTTTACAAATTTTTGATTTCATATTTTTTGCTATTGAAACTGCAGGGGTTATATTTCTTTTTTTATAATCCTCAATAAAATTTGATGTTGAAACATAACCAACTCCATTATTTACCAATCTTTGACCAACTTTAAATTCCTCATATCCTATTTTATAAGAACCTTGAAGATCTATACCATTAACATTCTTACCTCTTCTTTTAAAAATCTCATTCTCAAATGCAGTATTTACTACTTTCCCATGATCAATAGCAAGTTGTATCAAAGCAGAAATAGAATAATATTCAAGTATATCTTTTAGATTTTCTTTTTTAAAATCATCAGATTTAAGTTCTTCTTTTAAATTATCACTTAAATTTTTAGAGTCATTTATAATACCATCAATTATTGTTTCAATATCTTCAAGATATGTAAATTGTAACAAATCAACACCTACATTAAAATTTGTAGAAAAAAGATTACTTGCAGTAGTAAAATTTTTATTATCAACTGCTCTTGGTTTCAAAGAAAGATTATTCATCAAATATAACTCTTGAATTACGATCAATACTTTTTTTAACCTAGATACAAGCAAATCAATTAAATCATCATTAATACTTTGAAACTCCTTGAAATAACAGGATTCATATAAAACTTCTGATATCATTTGCATATGTTTTTCAGATTTCCTTATTTTATCCATCACTTTTAAAAGATCAAACATGTGACCTTGAAGATAAGGAGCATAATCCCATAACTTTCCTGTAATCTTTAATTCACTTTCATCTGGTGTCGTAAAATTTCTACCAAAAAACCATATGAACCTAAAAAATCGCTGAAATTTATTCCCATAATTATAAACTCTGTGAAAATTTTGTTGAGAAACTCTTTTATGTCTTTCTTGTAGCAATAATACTGCTGATTTATCATCCCAATCTTCTGATAGAATAGAATGATCAGGTATTTTTGTATGTGGACTAATATAATATCCTTCTTGATCAATAAAAATCATTGCTGCCATTTTAATTTTATTATTTTAATGGTGTAAGTAAAAGAATAATTTTCAATTTTTATTAATATTGAAAATTCTTTATGGATATTCATATCCATTTGATACATTACCTTGAATATTATTCTCTAGCAAATTAGAATTTGGTGCCTGTACTCTAAATGATGCATGACCTTGAATATTATTCTCTAGTAATCTGGTATTTTGTACCTGATGTTCAATCTGTAGTTGGTTATTAGTTTCTGGTGTTTCCGGAACTTCTTTTTTGAAAACCTTATCCAAAATCTTAATAGCAACTGTTTTTTGTTGTTTATTTTGACAAAAATTGCTAAAAGATTTCCATATGGTTGGACTTTTGTCTTCCAAATACATCATATAATTTTTTTTATCTTTTTCACCAAATTCTTCTATAAATTGGTCTTTTGAATATGAATCAAGATCTTCTCTCATTTTAATACCATTAGACATATCAAATAATTTTTCTGAAATATTTTTTCTTTCCATCCAAAACTCTTGAAATTTACTAAATTCAGATACTTCAGATAAGAAGTTGAACATATTATATTTCTTATAAATATCATTATCATTTATTATTGTACTTTCACCATAGTAACCTTTCAAATCTCTAAGATAATCAGGATTACTAACTCCTGCTTTAAGGAAGTATAAAAATTCTTTGACCGATGCATGATTGTAAGTAGTTAATATTACCTCTAAATCTTTATCTTTAATAATTGCAGAACTTACTTGATCTATATTTTTAACTTCAATCCAAAATTGATTCAGTTTTAATAATATTTCATTAATTAATATATCTGCTTGATATACATTATTATCTAGAAATGTTCCTTCTATTTCAGAAGCTTTACGGTAAATCATTTCATCACAAAATTCTTCAAATAATACTTTTACTTTTTCTATAGCAAACCAATCACATAACTTATGTAAAATTTCGAAAGTACCTAGGTAGGCATCAACATTTACATTCATTTTTGGTATTATTAAGGACTCACGATTATTTTCTACATTCACAACCATTCCTTGTGAAGAATTCTCAGTCATTTCATGTGAAGAATTTTCAATCGCTGCAATCATTTGTCGTGAAGAATTTTCAATCCTTAATTGTGAATATTTGTTATTATTCTCAATCAAAAATGCATTTTTATCTAATCCTTCTTTATTACGCCCACTAGCTTTAGCTATATGCTCTTTACCTCTTTCTGATAATATGTGGCGATATTGATATGCAAATTTTCGTTCACTATCTTCCAAAAAACTTTCTATAGTATTTATTTTTGGTTTATCTACAAAAGCATTGGATACAAATTGTCTCTGATTCCATGGTGTTGGCTTCTTTGATACTCTTTCAAAATCAGAACTATCAATTTCAACAACATCATCATCTACAAGACTCGTTTCACCAACATCACGAAAACAAGTCTCTTCCTCTGTAGTGGTTTCCGATGAATATTCAGAAGGTATAGGGCCAACCGATACTACTATACCTTCTGGAACTTTTTCTTCATTATTAGAATGAATATCTTCACCCTGCCATTGATTATTTGAATAGTGTATTTTGTCAAAGTTAGTAGTTATCTCTTTCATAATTTCAGGATTATAATATATTTCATCTTCTGGATGTACCTTTGGCTGAACTTTTGGCTGAGCAAGATTATTTCTATCAATTTCTTCCATTTGATCTTCTAAAAGGTTTTTACTATCATCCTTTTTTTCATCTGAATCAATCTTTGATTGAGATAAACAATCACTTTTCATTTGTTGTGTCAATAAGCTTATATGTTTATCTTCTTTCTTTTTTTCTTCTGAAATATCTTTAGATTCACGCTTGTTTTGATTATTAGAGGTATCAATTGGATATAAATCATCTAAATCTAATTTAATATTCTCAACTTTTTGATGATAAATTTTTGGATCAAATGTTGATCCATTTGTTGGAGGCCGAGGAGGAAATCCATAACCAATGTTCCGATTTTGAGATCTTTGATTTATTGAACTTAATGTATTAAATTTATGATTGGGATTATAATAAATTGGTTGATTATAATATGGTTGGTAGTTTCTACCCTTATTTTTAAAATCTGTATTATTTGTATGAGTACTCATTTTATAGAATAAAAAATATATTTGGGGATAAAGGAAAAATATTCAATTTTTTTATAAAATTCTATCCCCAGAAAAATATACCCATAAAGAAAATTTGTTTATATTTATTGAGCATTATTGCTTGCAGCTTGAGGTTGAGCTTGAGGTTGAGCTTGAGGTTGAGCTTGAGGTCGAGCTTGAGCTTGAGCTTGTGCTTGTGCTTGTGCTCTAGGCGGAGTTTGTGCTTTTGCTCGTTCTTTAGCTTCTTTTTCTCTCTTTTCTTTTTCTCTTTGCTCTGTCCTATCCTTAACTATTTTTGCAAAATTATTTTCAACTCCAATATTTTTATAGATATCTTGTATTCTAGTTGGTATTTCAGTTTGATAGAATTTTTGTTTGTCTTCATTTATTTTATCTTGAATATCTGAAAAATTCTCTTTGAAAGGACCTATTAAAAGGAAATTATCCCAGATATTATCAATTGGTCCATCAGTTTCTAATCTGTAATTAGGTCTTGATTTATATGTTTGTTTACTGAAGACGTAAGGTATAGTTGATTCCGTACCACATATTTCAAAAGGATGATTATGTTCAAACATAAGACCAACACTACCATCATATCTTTCTGAGTTTCCATAACCTCCTAAATCTCTAAATATATTATTAATACGACCCCAGTAAATATGATCAGTACCAACATTATTTGCCGGTGGTCGTACCACGCTTAGTCTAAATCCATAATCTCTTAAACCAGAATTAGCTAAAACATTCATAATTCCTGAATAGCTGTTAAACGCAAAATTGCCTATGTTAATTTCATGTATAGTTTCTAAATTATTTTCAATAACTTTAACTTTTAGTTTGTCATTATTTACTAGTCCACATGCATTACTTGGAACTGAGCCATGTATTGGATTTTCAACATTTGTAAATTTAAATTCTAAAGCTTTCAACCCACCAATAACATCTAATCCAGCTTTTTCAAATTTTTCACTTATTTGTCTAAAGTTTTTGATTTTTGGATATTGTTTTTCTTTATAAAACGCTATCGTCTCATTATTTGTCCTACCCGATTTTCTTAACCAAGAAGTTGGATCATATCTATTAACAAAATGAGATAAACTTTCCCAAGATAAGATGCTGAATTTATTATCACTTCCATCTAAATTTTTACGTTGGAAAAATAGAACTTCAGATTCTATCATTAAGTCTAAACATACAATCATATAAGTATAAATGTCAATTAATTCATTATAATCACATTTATAAACATCTAATAATGTATCTTCATTATTTTTCCATAATTTATCAAAATCATTCATTAATTTTTTATTATTTTCTATTATTTCATCACGTCTTTCAATAAGCTGCCTGAAAATAGTTTGAATATTTCTATAAACGATTGGTCGTAAAATATTAGCATCATTACCTCTTCTATCTTTAGGTTCATTAAATGTATGTAATTTTTTATCTTTTAAACCCACCCAGTCTAGTTCTTTGTAATCTTTAAAAATTTGAGGTTTAAAGTTTGTCTTGGAACCATAATGTTTTTCACATAATTTAATAGACTTGTCTAGATTATCTAAAAATTCCTGATTTTCTTTTTTAGAAGTATCACTCGAGATTGGTTTATATTCAGATTCAACTGAATATTTATAAATTTTAGAAGCAAATTTAGATTTTTCATCATTTATAATTTTTTCCGTATCCATTACTTTTTTGAATAAATCGTGTAGATAACGATTATAATCCCACAAAGTACTAAATTTTGTTACACGTACATTCCATTTATCATCAACATCTACTTTATAACCAGTAGTCACTTTGCTAAGGTAATTTAGGTGGCTTGTAACATTACATGTTTGGTGTAAAACTCTACCAACGTTTTCTGTAAAAGTTGAAGCCATATTTGAAACAGTATTTGAAGCTGTATTTCCCATTTTAAAATTTCTAGTTTAAATTTATCAATTAAAGTGTTAATTTCAATTTTTACCTATTTACTTAAAAAATTGAATAAATAACAATGAAATAAATAATAGTTTAATACTTCATATTGTATTATGCCCAACATAAAAAATAAAGGCACAACATACTATATTCCTTCGGAATATATAGATCCGGGTTTAAATGCACGGACTGAGAGAGAAATTTTAAAAGGAAACTATCCCTCTCATAATGGACATACTGATTTACCAGTTACTAGAGGTTCTAGAGGTTCTGGGGTTGAAAATGGTGATGTCTCTCAATTTGGGACTTTAACTAATAATTCTGCTCCTTATGATGGTAAACAAAATCATCATGCTCCTGCAACAGCTATTGGTAGAGAACTTAATCCAAACTTTAACAGAAATTCAGCAATTGCAATGACAATTCCAGAAGAAATTCACAGAATACTTCATCCTGAAAATCCACATTTAGTTGTGGTTCGTCCTGGTGTGCAATGGCCGACTTATATGGCTGAAGCTTTATTGTCATTAAGACCATATGTTGATAATAGAGATTTATTATTATTGTCAGATTTAAATAAGATATTGAATCCATCCTTATTTACTGATCGTCATTATAATGTTGCTATGAAGAATTTCGGAATGATACCAGGGGTAGATTTTCATCCACGTGGTCAGTTAGTAGTTATTGAAGTGTTACCTCCTCAAGCTTATAGAGATTTACATTTACATTATAATACAAATGGTAGTAATGGAGGAGCTCTAATGGTTATTCAACAAACAACTAATGCTAGTCATATTCATGGACCAAGTAGACCAAATATAAGTAATTCTGTCCATGGTACAGCTACAGGAGGAGCTCTAATGGTTATTCAACAACCATCAAACGCTAGTCCTATTCATGGACCAAGTAGACCAAATATTAGTAATTCTGTCCATGGTACAGCTACAGGTGGAGCTTTAATGGTTGTACCACAAACATCAAATGCTAGTCATATTCATGGATCAAGTAGTCTAAATGTGAATAATTCATTACATGGTCTTGGAGCAGGTGGTTTAAGTGTTGCTTCTTATGAAGTAGGATTAGCTCTTAGAAATGGTAGATCTTTATTAGCTGTAGAAACTTTATCTGGTATAGGAGATTCAGTTGCTAGCTCTTTACCTTCAATGGCTGTATTTCAGGCTGGAGTTGAAGGAGGTATGGCTCTTGCTGGTAGAGCTGGAATTGTTGCTGGTGAAGGTGCTGCTGCACCTATTATTGCAGGAGTAGCAACTGCAATTGCAGTTAGTGAAACTAGTCTTTGTATGGAAAGTTATTCATCACAACTTTATGCTGAAGGAAACTTTAGCGCCAGTAACGTGAATAAAGTTGCCGGCTATTGCGCACTTCAGGGTGGATCTACAGCGGCAGGCTTTGTTACTCTAAGTGGTGATGTGATAGGATCTTTTGCTAAGGGTTATGTACCACCTCCTGAAATTCAGGCAGTTGATAAGTCAAATTATACAATTGCTGGACATGTAATTGACGGTGTCTATTACTATGTCCTATATCCTGCTTCAACTACTGTAGGTAAAGGAGAAATTATAATATATAATACTGCAACTGGAGTAACAAAGACTGTTGGAGGATGGGTAGGATCAGCTTCAGATTTTATTTCAAATCTGTTTTCAAGTAACAGTCATAAATCGGATACTTTGGGTTCTAATAATAATTTGGATACACCTGCTATTACAAGTGCATCTGAAAGAAAGTATAGTGATGGTATTCCTATGGCAGATGCCAAATATGATAATTCTAATACTTGTCCTATAGATAGGTCTAGTGTACCTGAAAATGTATGCCCAATTTCAGATGATGTTAATAGATCTAGCTCTGAATCAGTATTACAAAATAATACTGGTTACTGTCCTGATCCTTCAAGCTTTGATGATAATGGTATTAATCCTTCAAGCTTTGATGATAATAGAATGTGTCCAATTCCAGATTTTAGTGGTTACGGTCCTAATCCTTCAAATTTTGATGATAATGGAATGTGCCCAATTCCAGATATAAATAGTTATGGCTCTAATACGTCAAGTTTAAATGATAATATGTGTCCAATACCAGATTATAGTAATTA
>MDTB01037022.1_pt1 | contig 10312 bp, 10 predicted proteins | sample 811161 | NCBI WGS metagenome assembly MDTB01 (sample SAMN05326650, study PRJNA326480) | marine metagenome | isolation source: seawater | place: Mediterranean Sea | collected 2009
ATATTTTAAATAAATTAATGTTTAATATTCTTAAAAATATATTAATATTTTTTGCTATTTTTTTTAATTATCATGCATTAGCTTTGGAATTTAAAGGCAAATTCACTCAAGGACATTTTATAATTGGAAAAACAAATCCTAAAACAAAAATATGGATAGATAATAAAAAAGTAAAAGTTACAGATGATGGGTATTTTGCATTTGGAATAGGTAAAGACAGAAAATATGATATTACAATCACACATGAATTAAATGGAAAAAAGAAAAAAATTGTTAAAAAGATAAAAAAAAGAGAATATAAAATTCAAAGAATAGACGGCTTACCTGAAAAAAAAGTTACCCCTCCTAAAGAGGTATATGATCGAATTAAAAGAGAGAATAAAATAATTACTGATGCAAGATCTATTGAAAGTAATTTAACTTTTTTTAAAAATAAATTTATTCCGCCATTAAAAAACGCTATCATTACTGGAGTTTATGGTAGCCAAAGAATTTTAAATGGAAAACCTAGATGGCCACACTATGGAATAGACTTTGCAGCAAAAGAAGGTACAAAAATTAAGGCTATGTTAGATGGTAAAGCGACTATGGTTGAACCTGACTTGTTTTATACTGGTGGCACGATTATATTTGATCATGGGCATGGCGTTTCAACTCTATACATGCACATGAAAAAAATTTTAATAAAAGAAGGCCAACAAGTTAAGCAGGGGGATATAATTGGAACTGTTGGTTCAACAGGTAGATCGACTGGTGCTCATCTTGATATAAGATTAAACTGGTTTGGGATCCGATTGGATCCCAATTCAGTTTTGAATATTAATTAATTAAGCAGCAACTTGTAGCTTATGCTTAGAAACCATCCCGCTTAGAAAATTCCAAAGATATCTTGCGGTGTATAATGAGGCTTGCTCAGCTTTTTCTTGTTCTTCTTTAGTTAAGCCATCTAATAATTTTTCACACTCAGCTCTGTGAATGACATCGGCAGCTTTATGAGCTTCGAAAAATTCCAAACCTTCTTTTGAGCTCACACCATAAAACTGTTTCAAACCTCGTATTTTTGTCTCTGCAATTTCTGGTATTTGTCTCTCATAAGTGTAAAGAGATGCAAGTCCTTCAGCGTATGACAATCTGGCTTGCTTAAAGAAATTATCAATCATTTCTTTAGTAAACCAATCTTTCTTAACTTTTTCTATTTTCTCTGAGTCTGCGCCCATTGCTATAGCAAAATTTTTCCACAATTTTGGATGATCAGCGTCTTTGTTTTCTTCATCTTGAAGATTTTCTAAAAGAATTTTTCTTTTTTGAATATCTTCACATAATGAATGCGTCGCGCTTATATATCTTGGGAATGCTTTTACATGTTGGTAGTATTGTTCAGCGTAATCTTTGATTACTTCCCTTGTCAATTTTCCTTCATTCCAAGCCTTATAAAATGGATGTTTTAAAAGGTGGTACTTGTCTAATTTTTCGTTTAAGTTTTTTGAAAACATTTTTTCCTCCGATAAGAATACTTTAATTAAAATTTTAAATTAAACAATTAAATAAATTGTCTACAACTTTAGATTGTTAATTCTTTTCTCAATGGTTTTTCATCTATTGGTAGATGTAGCAATGTTGCAACAAAGGATAATATGATTGCTAAATACCAAGCATAATCATAGTTACCGAACATGTCATAAAAAACTCCTCCTAGATAGGCTCCTAAAAAAGATCCTATTTGGTGATTTAAAAAAACTATTCCAAATAACATTGATAAATTTTTTGCACCAAAAACCTGAGCTACAATTCCGTTAGTTGCTGGAACTGTCGCTAACCATAAAAGTCCAAAAGTGATTCCAAAAGCTATAGCAGAAATATTTGATGGTGGTAAAAATATAAAAAGCATTATCGATATCGCTCTAAAAAAATACAGGCCGCTTAAAAGGATTTTCTTGCTATATTTATCACTCAAATATCCCATTATTAAAACACCTATAATATTAAAAAGTCCTATCAGTGATAAAATTGCAAAACCTGTCCAATCATCAAGTCCTCTATCCTGAACATATCTAGGGACGTGAGTTGCAACTAAAGTAATTTGGAATCCACAAACAAAAAAACCTAAAACCAATAATCTAAAACCTTTATGTGAAAACGACTCTTTAAGAACCTTGGTAACACTATCGTTTGTTTTATTATCTATTTCTAAATTAAGATTTTCTTTATCATCCTCTGGTTTTTTTAAGAAAAGTCCTGGTATACACATTATAAATAAAATTATTGCAAAAACTGTAAAAGTACTTTGCCAACCAACTTCAACCATTAAGTATTTTGTAAGGACTGGAAAAATAAACATCCCTAATCCACCAAATGCAGTTACGTAACCTGCCGCTTTACCTCTACTTTGATTTGGAAAATGTTTTGTAACAACCGGCGCTAATATTGTTCCTGCGGCTCCACCTAAACCTATGCCCACCAAAAGACCAAGATTAATTTGAAACCATGTTCCGGTATTAAAATTATTACCTAAAGCCAAAACACCTACGCCATAAATAATTAAAGTAAATATAACCATTTTACTTCCGCCATGTTTATCAGCAAATCTCCCAAATATAGGAGTAACAATTCCCCATATTAATGCGTGTAATGCTATAGCAAGTCCAAATTCTGTATTAGTAATTCCACAGTCGATTTCAAAATCTCCAGAAAATAATCCAAAGGTCTGTCTAACACCCATAGTGGCGTTAACAACAAAGCAAGCTGCAACTAAAGTTATTAAGGCTGTCTTGTTTGGAAAAAACTTATTTTTCATTTTATCTTTTTTAAAGCATTTTTTAGATCTAAGATCAAATCATTAGGGTCTTCTAAACCCACATGAAACCTAACAATATGGTGATTTGATTTAATATATTTTTTATAAACTCTTGTTATTGTATTGCTTTGATAAAGTATAAGGCTTTCAAAACCTCCCCAACTCTGCCCAATACCAAATAACTTTAGTGAATTAACAAATTTTAGAACAGAATTTTTATTTTTACTAAAAATAATGACTGAAAATAAACCTGTTGAACCTTTATAGTATTTTTTCCAATTTTCAAAATTTTTATCTCCTCTTTTGTGTGGATATAAAATTTCTTTGATTTTTTTTTCTTTTTTTAAAAAATTTACAATCTTCCTTGTATTCTCTTCATGTTTTTTCAATCTTATATCTAGTGTTCTTAAACCTCTTAAAACTAAATATGCATCATCTGGTGATGCTCTATAACCTAAAAGTTTATTGCAAAATCTAACTTTATCATAAACCTTTTTATTTACCGATAAACTACCCAGCATTACATCAGAGTGACCTGAAAAATATTTTGTTCCAGATGAAATTGACATATCAAAACCTAATTTTAATGGTTTAAGTAAAAAAGGAGTCCCCCAGGTATTATCGATAGCTGTAACTATTTTTTTCTTCTTTGCTAGCTTTATTATTCTTGATAGATCCTGAAATTCAAAAGTATTACTTCCAGGATTCTCTACGAATATCATTTTTGTCTTTTTATTTATTTTAGTTTCAAGACTATTAAAATCATCTTGGTTATAAAAATGTGTTTTTATTTTAAACTCTTTAAGTAATTTAGAAGTTATGGCTCTAGTTGGCGCATAAACGGCATCGGTTACTACTATTTCATCACCTGGTCGACAAATACTTATTATAGCTAAGGAAACTGCTGCAAAACCTGTTGATGTTAAAAATGTACTATGGGCTTGCTCTAAATCTGCAATAAAGTTTTGTAAAGCAATTGTTGTCTGGCTTCCCCCTCTTCCATATTCAAAAATGTTTACTTTTGAACCTTTTTTAACTAATGCTTCCTGTCTTAAAAGGTCTTGCATGCTCTTAAAAAATACCGTTGAATTTCTAACTACTGCTGGGTTTGCGGATCTAGAAACCTTATCTTGCGCAAGATGTTTTAGCTTTGTTATGTCTGAATATTTCATTTATATATTTTCACAACCTGTTACCCAAAGGTCATAGATTGGATGATCAAATACTCTTAAGTTTGTACTAGTTGAGAACGTCCATCCGTTAAAAACAAAAACTTTATCCTCTTGCTTATCTGACAAATCCTTAACTTGTATATAAGCTGCTACTCCTTCCTTGTTTTGATCTTCAAATTTATTACACTTTCTTGGAAATATCTCTAAGTAACCAAATTTTTTCTTTTTTCCGATTGCAATATTGATATCTTTAGTTTTAGCGGTAATTTTATCTAGGGCTCTAAATTTTACAATCGACTCGCCGCTTAAGGTTGTTAATTTCTTTTTTTTTGATTTTATATTGGATTGTTCACTTGTAATTTTCTCATCTGATTCTTGTTCCTCTTCAAACGTGGGTTGTAAAATATTGAGATTTATTTTTTCTTCTGCATTCATACTTTTGAAGGTAAATACTGTGAAGAATAATAATAGTAAATAGATAAGTTTAAGGTTTCCAGCTTTCATACTTTTTAAATTTCTTATCATTTTTGGAGATTATATTTGTTTTTAGAGCTTCTTTTGTTCCAGTTTTATTTTCTTTATGGGGTTTTTGCCATGAAAATTTTTCTTTTTGACTTTCAATTGGTATTTTATTTGAAATATGATGTATCCAAGAAAACCAATCAGATGTTATTTTGGATGCATTTATTTCCCCATTATAAATAACCCATCTTTTTTCCTTTTTGTTTTTGTAATATTTATTACCAAATTCGTCTTTTCCAACGAATTTACCAAAAAACATTGTGTAAAAAAAAGTTCCAAAAGTTTGTGAATTCCACCAAGTAAAAATTTGTTTAATCATTTTAAAATTTAAAAATCCACACAATTAAAAATTGTATTATAATAACATGGACACTATACAAATATTGTATATATCCTTTAAAGTAATTCTTTCAATAAAATAAGGGAAAATAATGTCAAAATTTTTAGTAGAAACCTATTATACGTGTACATTTAAAATAATACATGAACTCAGTGAATTAAACGAGAAACAACTATCAGATATCGACAGCAGACAAGACGGCAAAGTTGAAATTATAGATGTTACAGTCAATAACAGAAAAACAAAAAAATCAGGTGGAAAAATTTCGGATAAAATTGGGACAAAAGATGTTAAAATTTCTCATAGTGGCGATATAAAAAATGCTAAGAAGTTCCAAGATGAAATTGTAGCTAAAGCATCAAATAAAGCTGAAAAGATGGATATTAAAAAAAATGAAAAGAGATTTCAAATGCCAGATAGACGTAAAGGTTATATTCAGAAAGCTACAATAGGAGATCACAAAATATATCTTCATACTGGGGAATACAACGATGGAAAAATCGGAGAAATATTTATAGACACAAATAAAGAAGGTGAATTAGTTAAAGCCTTAACAAATAACTTTGCTATAGCAATATCTTTAGGTTTGCAATACGGCGTACCACTAGAAGAATTTGTGGATGCATTTTTAGATACAAAATTTGAACCTTCTGGAAATGTTAGTGGAAATGACAGAATTCTTACAGCAACATCTATACTTGATTATATTTTTAGGGAACTTGCAATTTCTTACCTTGGTAAAGAAGATCTGGCTCATACACCGGGAATTCGTAAATCAAATATTGAATCAAACAATAAACAAGATGATCAATTTTTGAAAATTGTTAAAAATATAACAAGCAAGGGTTTTGTTAGAAGTAATTATGAAGAAAAATTAGTTGATCTTAGCGATGTAAGAATCAATTTAAAAAGTAAAAATTAATTTTTTTTTATAGTTTTAATATTTAATTCTTTAAGTTGTTTTTCAGTAGCTTCGGATGGAGCCTCCATTAAAAGATCTTCTGCATTTTGATTTAATGGAAAAAGCGTAACTTCTCTTATGTTTTTTTGATTTGCTAAAAGCATAACTATCCTCTCAATACCGGGTGCCATACCTCCGTGAGGTGGTGCTCCATATGAAAGCGCTTTAATCATACCTGAAAAATTTTTTTCAACCATACTTTTTGAATAACCAACTTTTGCAAAAACTTTAAACAAATAATCAGGTATATGATTTCTTATAGCACCAGAGGATAGTTCGTAACCATTACAAACTAAATCGTATTGATAGGCAAGTATTTTTAAAGGATCTGCTTTATCAAAATCTTGCATTTCAGTTTGCGGCATTGAAAAGGGATTGTGACTAAAATCTATTTTTTTTTCTTTTTCATCATATTCATACATTGGATAATCGGTTATCCAACAGAATTTAAATTCTTTTTCATCTATCAATTTTAGTTCCTCTGCAATTCTTTGTCTTGCTATACCTGAAAATTTAATTGCCTCTTTTTCTTTATTACAAATAAAAAATACAGAGTCTTTTTCAGTTATTTTGCAATTTTTTATTAATTCTAAAATGGCTTTATCAGAGAAGAATTTTGCAATTGGTCCTTTGGCATGAATTTTATTTTCATCTTTTTCAAAAGTTATATAAGCTAAACCACTTGCCCCTTCCCTTATTGCCCAGTTGTTTAAAGCATCAAAAAAACTTCTTGGTTTTGAAAAAGTATTAGGTGTTGGTATAGCTTTAACAATACCGCCTTTAGCTATTATGTCCTTGAAAATTTTTAATTTTACATCATCTGATTTAAATATTTTTGTTACATCGCTGATTATAATCGGATTTCTTAAATCCGGTTTATCTGTTCCGTACCTATCTAGGCTTTCTTTATATTTAATCCTTGGAAAAGGTGCTTTATTGATTTTTTTTCCTTTTGAAAACTCTTTAAACAAATCATAAAAAATTGGTTCGACAATCTTAAAGATGTCCTCTTGTTCGACAAAGGACATTTCCATATCTAATTGATAGTGCTCGCCAGGACTTCTGTCGGCTCTTCCATCTTCATCTCTGAAACAAGGCGCGATTTGAAAATATCTATCAAAACCAGATATCATAACCATTTGTTTAAATTGCTGTGGGGCTTGAGGTAAGGCATAAAATTTTCCTGGGTGTACTCTGCTTGGAACTAAAAAGTCTCTTGCTCCCTCAGGACTTGATGCTGTTAGAATTGGAGTTTGAAACTCAAGAAATTTATTTTCAATCATCTTAGATCTTATGAATGACAAAATTTTTGATCTTAACTTAATATTTTCATGCATTTCATTTCTTCTTAAATCTATAAATCTAAATTTAAGTCTAATATCTTCCGGGTATTCTTGCTCTCCAAAAACAGGCATTGGTAATTCTTTTGACTCCGAAAGAACTTTTAAATTTAAAATTTTAACTTCTATCATTCCTGTTTTTAGCTCTATATTTTGAGTTTCTTTTGATCTTTCAACCACATTTCCCTCTATAGTAATTACTGACTCAGGTTTGAGCTTTTCTAGAATTTTAAATTCTTTATCCTTATTTTCAATAACGCACTGAGTTATACCAAAATGATCTCTTAAATCTAAAAATAGCAAGTTGCCATGATCCCTTTTTCTATGGACCCAACCAGATAGTTTTATTTTTTGACCAATATTTTTTTGGTTTAATTCAGAACAATTATGAGTTCTATATTTCATCATAATTCCTTTAAAACTTTTTTAATAAGATTTAAGTTAATTGGTTGTGATTTTACTAAAGACAAATTATCAATTGAGTTAGTAAATAAATTAATTTTTTCAAAAGATCTTTCAATATTTTTTAAAATATATTCTATATTTTTTTTAGTTATCAAAATTTGTTTATCAGAAAAATTTTTTGTTAATATTGCACTCAATAAGTCATCAGTAGGTAAGTCAATACCAATCTCTAAAAAGCTTGTAAACCTAGAACTTAAATCTTTTAATTTAACTTTAAAACTTTTTAGTGGAAGTAAAGAAGATACGATTAAGTATTTATTATCTTGAGATCCCATATTGGTTATTGTGTAAAGTAATTTTTCATCAATGTTGTTTTTGTAATCGTCTATAATTAAACTCTCTTTTACTTTATATTTTAATAAAACACTTGAATCAACTTTTGATGCATTAAATAAAACACTCTCGATTTTTTTTCCCAGTATATTTAATAAATGTGTTTTACCCGAGCCCTTAGGTCCGAATATATTTATAAATCTACTAGACCAATTTGGCCAACTTTCAATAAGCTGGAATGCTTTTACATTGTTCTCTGAAACATAAAAGTCTTGACTTAAATAACTCTTTTTAAACGGAAAATTAAAAATTAATTGTTCTGACATTCAATTATGATAAATTTAAAATCCATTGGTTGTGGTCTATCTGAAGTTCAAAACCATTTTCTAAAAAACCTTTTTGTAAGTTCTTTATTTTACCCAAATATCTTATTTTAATTTTGGCTAAATCTTTATTTAGTTCATCTACTGTATAACTTTCTATAAAATTAATATTATTAAATTTTGAAGTAATTTCTTTTAATGTATCAGGCCCATCTAATTTAGCTAGAATTGTTAGAAAAGCTGGAACTGATGTATCGACAAGATTTTCATCTTTCCAAAGATCGTTAATATAAAACTTTAAGTTTTTAATCAAATCTGCTCTAACTTCTTTTTTATCTATATCCTCAACTTTAATTTCAATACTATTAATTTTTTTTATACCCGCTAAATCGGTTTTAAAAAAAACATTAAGTTTCTTTGCATCATATCTAAGTATTAGAATAGTACTATTTTTTATTTCATAATTGTCAACAAGACTACTAAGGTCCAACTCTTCTAATTCATCACTGTATTTTTTTATAAAGTTGATATCTTCAATATTTTCGATTGGTAAAATAAAGTTTATATTTTCAAAATCTTTTTTATCGACATTCCATTCCTCAAAGAACTTGTTCTGAGAAAAAAGTTGAACTTCAGAATTGGAAATTAAAATTGGATAAACAATAATTTTTAATTGACTAGATATAGAATAAGGTACTTTTTTATCATAAAAAAATTGTAGTATCTTTTCTTTATCAAAAACTAGGGAAAGTTTAAGATTATATTGTTTATTTACAATTTTTTCTTCGGTAATACTGTAATTTCCTATTAAAGATTTTATTTTTTCTAAATCTGTACTTAGTATATTTTTCTGATCACTTTTTCTTAATAAAGAAATTATCAAGTTTTTAAATCCCTTTTTAAAACCAATATTTAAATACTTTTCCCTATTAAGTATTTTATCTCCAACAACCTCTCCTTTAATTTCAATATTATCAACAATAAAGGTGTTTTGATTTGCAGAAATATTTTGAGTTTTAAAGAAAAATACTAATATTATTAAAAATAAGAAAACTAATTTTTTCATAAACCATTTAATTAACATTTTATAAATGAAAAAAACAAAAAATAGTTATAAAAAAAGCGGTGTAAATATAGAAACTGCTGATAAATTTACAAAATTTATAGGTAAAATTACAAAAGTAGCTTTTAAAAAGAAAAATAAATTTTTTGCAGAAAATATTGGTGGTTTTGGTTCTGTTTATAATTTTTACAAACATAATATTAAAGATCCGCTTTTAGTCTCAAGTACTGATGGAGTAGGTACTAAACTTGAATTAGCAAATAGATTTAATAAATTTGATACTATTGGTATTGATTTAGTTGCTATGTGTGTGAACGATTTGATTGTACAAGGGGCGAGACCTTTAATCTTTCTTGACTACATTGCTGTACAAAAGATTAAGTTAAAAAAATTAAAATTAATTGTAAAAGGTATTGTTAAGGGGTGTAAAATTTCTGATTGTAGTTTGGTTGGTGGTGAGACAGCAGAAATGCCAGGTACTTATACAAATAATAAATTTGATTTAGCGGGATTTGCAGTCGGTGTTGTTAGTAAAAAAAAATTTTTGAGTAAAAATAATGTTAAAAATAATGATGTAATTTTGGCAATACCTTCTAGCGGTCTTCATTCAAATGGTTTCTCGTTGGTAAGATTTATATTAAAAAAAAAAATAGTTAGTAGTTTTTTTAAAAAGGAACTTTTAAAACCTACAAAAATTTATGTAAAAGAAATTATGGAGCTTAATAAAAAAAAATTAATACATGCATCTGCAAATATTACTGGTGGTGGTATAATTGGAAATATAATCAGATCTGTACCTAACAATTTAACTGTGAATATAGATTTATCAAAAATTAAAGTAACAAAAATTTTTAAATGGTTAAAAAGCAAAAATATTTCTGATGATGAAATGTTAAAAACTTTTAATTGCGGTGTAGGATTTTGTTTAATAGTGGATAGAAGAAATGTTGATAGAATCAAAAAAATATTTGATAATAATTATAAACCATATGAAATTGGATATATTTCTAAAACTTCAAAAAAATTAAGATTATTTAAAAACTTAAAATGGTAAAAAAA
>MDTB01049740.1_pt1 | contig 10312 bp, 12 predicted proteins | sample 811161 | NCBI WGS metagenome assembly MDTB01 (sample SAMN05326650, study PRJNA326480) | marine metagenome | isolation source: seawater | place: Mediterranean Sea | collected 2009
GTCGTTTTCGTGCCATCAAAGTCGATCATTGGTGAAGCGATACCGATATCGACCGTAGTGAACCGGATCTTTCCCTTAAACTCCCCAGAGGCACGCAACGGTTGCAGGATTTCTTCTTCAAGCCTGACGCAAAATGAGCAGTCCGGCTGTGTCACCATGACAACCCACGAGCGCGAATCAGATTGAGAAAATGCGGGCTCCTCGAGGATTGAGCTGGCGCTTGCAGAGATGCTCAAAGCGATCAACCCAATCACTATCATTACTCGAGACATTATATATTCTCGATGAGATCAACGATCATCATGGCCGCGTCGTCCGCGTAGAGATCACGGAAGAAGTGATCCGCTCCTTCGATAATTTCAACTCTTAGGTTGCTCTGATCAGAGAGGCTCTCAAAATCGGCTGCGATATTTGGTACGATTGTATCTTCTGATCCACCAATTACTAGGATCGGCATGTTCTGTATTTTTGCGACGTTGTATGGGGCGCTGTGTGCGGGATTATCCTCATATTCCGATATGAAGGCGCCGGCTGTTACGCGTGGCTTTTCGCAATAGATAAATTTGGGGACATCGACATACTCAGTGTCTCGCAGTTTGGAAAATTCTGTCAGGAGTTTCCTCAAATCCAATCCGGTGTCTTTTTTATAATTTTCAATGTTTCGCTCGTTGCGCGACAAGCCCGATGCGATTAAGACTCCCCCGACTATCTTTGGGTCTGAAAAATGTTTTGCCAGAAACGCAGAGACCTGTCTGCCACCGCGGGAGTGCCCCGCCACGATTATCTTTTCAAAACCCTGTTGTTTTAGATACTCAACCCACACGCCTAACTCAGCCAGCGAGTCCTCGTATTTGTGGGTATGGTCTATATCGCAAGCCGTCAAAGAAGCGTAACTTTTTGTTGAGGTTTGTATGCTGTCACCCATCCGATTTTTTTCATTTAATGAGAGGTTCGGGGTTAGGACTGGGTATCCATAGTCTTCGGACATCAGGGTCGCTAGTGTTTTTATAATTTCCATGCGGTTGTGGGCCAGGGTGCCGTGCAACAGGATAACTGCTACGTCGCCGTCAGCTTCATAATAGTCGCCGGCCAATCCGTTGTAATTGACTGCAGTCTGTGCCCAGGCGTTCGTCATATTTAGAAGTACTGCCAAGCAGACAAAAGGAACGATTTTAAAAATTTTCATGGTGATCTCCGTGAGGTTCTCAATCTAAGTTTTCTTTTGTGCATCTAATTTATCTCTTAACGCGAATTGTGGATTTTTTGAAATCAAAAATGAAGTAATATCATAGCCAAGGAATGGATGTTTGATACTGGTAAGTGTCTCAGGCGTCCCCAACAAATTTAGTGACTGAGGAGAGATGCATGAAAAAATTCATAGTAGCGGCCATTGCGGCCTCTTTGAGTACTGGCGTGATGGCTGCGGGCGACGCCGCCGCCGGTAAAGCTAAGGCAGTTATGTGTGCTGGATGTCACGGACAAAATGGTGTAGCGATGGTTCCGAACTATCCGAGTCTTGCGGGGCAAAATGCTGTTTATCTGGAGGGTGCCCTCAAAGCCTACAAAACACAGGAGCGCAAAGGGTATCAGGCTGCGATTATGTACGGCATGGCGGCGGCCCTGAGTGATCAAGACATAGCTAACCTGGCTGCGTTTTATTCTGAGATTAAATAATGTTTGTGTCGCAAAAAATGGCCACACTAGTGGCCATTTTTTTCTGTCCTTTTTTTTTAATCGCTCTCGCAGGCGAAGGTGATTTTGATCCAGAAAATGGTCTAAGAATTCATCATTACACCGAGCCGGTTCCCGATACCGTTCCCGGAGGTACCGTTCTGGACACGGAGAGCGTGAGGAGATTGATCGATGAAACAGACGTTGTCTTAATTGACGTGTTATCAATATCAGGCGTCCGATATGATGAATTAGACGGCTCGTGGCCAGATCATGAGCCGCGATATAACATCCCGGGAAGTATGTGGCTGCCCAATGTGGGTTACGGACGACCATCTGCCGACATGCTTAAATATTTTTTAGACACGGTTGCGCAGGCAACTGACGGTGTTAAAAGTCGACCGGTGCTTATCTATTGCGTACGTGATTGCTGGATGGGCTGGAACGCTGTTCAGCATCTAGCCCGTGCCGGGTATACGAGGGTTTACTGGTCCCCGACGGGTACCGACGGATGGTCTGAAGTCGGCTACGAGCTCCAACTAACCGAGCCAACGCCTGTTAACGTAGATTCATAGCGAGAGGTTTTATGCGGCAGTTTGTTTCTATGGAGGAGGCCTTTGAGGCTATCGAGAAATACGCGTCTCAGCATCCGATAAAAACATCAACCGTTCCTCTTCCTGATGCGGTTGGGCAGGTCCTTGCAGAACCGGCGGTGGCCCAGCTGTCGATTCCACCCTTTAATAACTCAGCTCGCGACGGTGTCGTTTTGTCGTCGACGGGCATCGATGCAGCAAAGCGTGGTGACACAATCACTCTCGCCGGCGAACTGAGGGCCGGGGATTCCATTGAGACCGCGAACGGCTTAAGTGGGATGGCGGCCCGAATCATGACCGGGGCACCGGTACCTGATTGGGGTGCAGCCGTCGTTATGATCGAGGATATCGAATTTTCAGACGACACATCTTTTATAGTAAAAGCAATACCGGATAGAGATGCATGGATCCGACCCAAGGGCTCGGATATCACGTCGGGGTTGGTGATCCTGAAGCCAGGATGCCGGATCGTCTCAGAACATGTGCAGGCGTTGGCATCGAGTGGGGTCGTTGAGGTAACGATTCATGTACGGCCAAGAGTTGGTGTCTGTTCAACCGGTGAAGAGCTTGTCGACATTAGCTCAGGACGCCCGGGGTCTGGTCAGATTTATGACTCAAACCGGCCATTTATGAATGCTGTGATGCAATCGTTTGGGTGCGATGTTGCTGTTAACGAGCATGTCGGGGATACGCTAGATGAGATGGTCAACTTTCTAAAAAATGCGATGGAAGCCTCTATTGATTTGCTTATCTCATCCGGCGCCGTGTCCATGGGGAGTTATGATTTTGTGAAGCCTGCACTTGAAGCCATAGGGGCTCGGATTGTTTTTCACAAGGTGAAACAGAAGCCAGGGAGACCACTGTTATTTGCAATACTGCCGAATGGTACCCTTTACTTTGGGTTGCCCGGTAACCCAGTGTCGACAGTGGTGAACTGCCGTTTTTACGTACACTATGCGCTGTCAGTTATGCAGCAGCAGAAACAAGAAGTGTCGATCAAGCTACCCCTCGAGGCGGGTATCGATAAACCTGAAGGGATTGCTGTGTTTCTGAAAGCCCGCTGCGTTCGTGCTCATCACGGAGCATCGGTCTGTGCTCTCGAAGGGCAAGAATCCTTCCAAACTCGACCATTGCTTGAGATGAATGGCTGGGTCGTCATGGGTGAACGTGAAGGCTCTGCGCGGTCTGGAGACATGGTTAATTTTTATCCCTTGAACCCTAACGGACTACCCGATATATTTTGACGGATATAACGGTTTGTGACATGCTCCAAAAATAATAAACATTAGTCGTTGTTCAAGGCGGGAGAGCGGTGGATAAATTTCTTATAGATCGTTTTGGGCGGAGTTTTCCATACTTGCGCCTTTCTGTAACTGACGTGTGTAACTTCAAATGTTCGTATTGTCTGCCCGACGGCTATAAGGGCGATGCGGATGGCTTTTTGGGGGTGGACGAGATCCGTCGACTGATCGCTGGTTTCGCGGAGTTGGGCACACGGAAAGTGCGGCTCACAGGCGGAGAGCCGACGCTCCGGAAGGACTTCCTTGATATAGCAAGGGTGGTTTCTCAGACTCCTGGAATCGAGACCGTCGCAATGACAACGAATGGATATAAATTGCCTCAGAGGGCACAGAGCTTTTTCGATGCCGGTGTGAGTGCCATTAACGTCTCCATCGATGGATTGACACCAGAACGTTTTGAATTGATTACAGGAAAAAATCGATTTGAAGAAGTGATGGATGGATTAAATCTGTGTCAAGAGATTGGCTATTCTCCCGTTAAGGTTAACGCCGTTCTCCTGAAGGATCTTAATCATTCCGAGCTTGATGCGTTTATCCAATGGGCGTCAGGAGGCGTAAATCTGCGATTTATCGAACTCATGGAGACGGGTGAAAACCGGGCATATTTTGATAAGCACCACCTGTCAGGTGACGTGCTTGTAAAGAAACTTGTTGACAGTGGTTGGGTCGAAGCAGCCCGTGACGCTCTTGGGGGTCCTGCTAGGGTCTGGAAGCACCCCAACGAGGGAGGAAGCGTTGGCTTGATAGCACCGTATTCGAAAGATTTCTGCACGACCTGTAATCGGTTACGTGTGTCCGCGAAAGGGGGCTTACATCTTTGCCTGTTCGGTGACGGTGGACACGATCTCCGACCCCTCTTGCAACACGATTCGGACAAAGAAAACCTGAAAGAGACAGTGTGTGAGTTACTGGATCTAAAGGTTGCTGGTCACGGCCTACATGATCACGATACCGGGGCAACACCTCACTTCGCGTCTATAGGTGGCTAGGTTGCCTACAGCTGAGCTCGTCTCAAATTTTTCGATGATCGATGTGGGTGGTAAACGCCACACCACACGAAGGGCGGTCGCGGCAGGCACAATTTTTTTAGGCCCTAACGCCTTCGAAAAAGTACGCGATAAAACATTGCCCAAGGGCGACTGTTTTCCGATGGCCGAGATCGCGGGGGTAGGGGGTGCGAAGCAGTGCGCTACTCTGTTACCGATGTGTCATCCGTTGCCACTGGACCAGGTCCTAGTATCTTTCGAGCTCGATCACGAGACTCAGTCGGTTCGCGTTTTCTGTGAGGCGGCTGCACATGCGAAGACTGGTGTCGAAATGGAGGCGCTGGCTGGAGCAAACGCGGCACTTCTCTGCATCTGGGATTTGTGCAAGGGCACCGATCCAGTGCTTCGAATAAGTGGGCTGGAGCTCCTCACCAAGACTGGGGGTAAGTCAGGGGTCTGGATCAATCCAGACGCAACAATTCCTCGGTGGATCCTCGATCGGCTGCCATCCCAGACGCCACTGGCGGATCGAAAAATCGCAGTTTTAGTCATGAGCGACCGCGCATCTGATGGTACTTATGAAGACGAATCTGGGCAGTATCTGGTTGATGTATTGTCTAGCGAAGGGGCCGACGTCTGTGCCTATCAGGTGATCCCAGACGACTATGAATTGATCCAAAAGACGGTAATGGACGTATCAGAAACCCACGATCCTCACGTCATTCTCTGCACCGGTGGTACGGGTCCCGGACCACGTGACGTGACACCGCTGGCTTTGGCTGAACACTTTAATCCCGAGCTACCGGGTTTGGGTGAGTGGTTGCGGTCAGAAAGTGCGATCTATACAAAGACCGCTTGGTTATCGCGGATGGGCGGAGGCCTCATCGGTCGTGCGCTGGTGATCACGCTTCCGGGTAGTTTACAGGCCGTCAAGGAATGTTTCGGTATCTTCATCGAAGGTCTTCCGAAAGCGATCATGATGATAGAAAAGCAGGGTCGGAAAGGGCGCCTGTGATTACGGTCAGCGTGCAATGCCTCGGTGTTTTTCGTGAGCTAGGGGATGACTTCGACGTTGATGTTGAGTCTAGGTCAGTTCTAGCGATTCGTAATGCAGTCTCCGCGCACCTGATAAAGTTGAACCGTCCAGACTTGGATCGAGTCCTACGGCGATCCATATTTGCTGAGGGTGATGAGCTTTTGAAGGATCACATCGTGATCGAAGGCTCAACAGTGAGCCTGCTACCCCCAGTCGCCGGTGGTTGAGATGGACCTATTCTCTGAGATTAACGAAGACCGTTGGAAATGCGGGTTGACAGATGGTCCGTGTCAGACAGCAGGGCTTGACGTGCTTGTGACAGACCCGGCCCATGGAGCAGTGGCTCAGTTCTTCGGGGTCGTGAGGAACCACAACGACGGCCTAGCCGCGGCCGCTGTGGATTATGATGTGCATCCTGAGCTTGCATCAAAAGCCCTCGCTGAGTTGTGTCGTGATATCTGCGCGAAGTACCCTGTCAGGCTAGTTATCTTTCATTCTCGAGGGCTCGTCCGAGTGGGTGAGGCGAGTGTCGTGATCGCCGCAAGCAGTGCGCACAGGAAGGACGCCTTGGGCGCGGTCTCAGACGCGATTGATCAACTGAAGGTTCGGGTTCCAATTTGGAAAAAAGAGATAGGCCTAGATGACGAGCAACGTTGGCTTGATGGGCACTCTTTGAGGGAGGAATAATAGTGAGTGAGCTGTCGAATGGATGCCGTGACATTTGAGATAGACGCCCAACTAAAGCAGACCAGTTATCCGATAATTTCACTATCGGTCTGTGACCTAAGGCTCGTTGATGATCAACGCTGGCCGTGGTTGTTAATTATCCCGAGGGTACCGCATACCGTAGAACTTATCGACTTAAGTCCTGAACTTCGGTCCGGGGTCTGGCTAGAAATCGATCACGTGGCGAGAGTCATGCGCGATCAATTCTCACCGTACAAACTTAACATCGCAGCGCTTGGAAACCAGGTAAGGCAGCTGCACATTCACAGTATCGCTCGGTTCCCAGAGGATGCAGCATGGCCAAACCCTGTCTGGGGCGTTGGTGATCCAGAGCCATATGATTCGACCTTACTAAATACCCGCCTCGGATCCCTAAGGGATGGGTTTGCTTAGCCCACCAACTGACCCTGCTTCTTTGCTCGCATTCAAAGTAACTAGTGGCCACAACACTCGCCAGAATTTAATCAAACCTTATAAGGCCGGGGAGGCTCGCCGGTGTATAGTTGTCGTGGCCGACCGATTTTATAGGACTCTGAGCTCATCTCGTCCCAATGGGACATCCATCCGACGGTACGCGCGACGGCAAAAATCACGGTAAACATACTTGTGGGTATGCCTATAGCGCTCAAGATAATCCCTGAATAGAAATCAACATTCGGGAACAACTTGCGATCCTCGAAGTAGGGATCAGATAACGCAATCCGCTCCAATTCCATCGCGACAGCAAGACGAGGATCGGTGACCCCTAGCTCAGCTAAAACGGCATCACACGAGGCTTTCATTACTTTGGCGCGTGGATCGAAATTTTTATATACACGGTGCCCGAAACCCATTAGCTTGAATGGGTCGTCTGGATCCTTTGCTTTGTCGATGAACATTGGAATGTTCTCCACCGAGCCAATTTCTTCGAGCATTACTAGGACAGCCTCGTTAGCTCCTCCGTGTGCGGGCCCCCACAGCGCGGCAATACCACTCGAAATGCATGCAAAAGGATTGGCACCGGTTGAGCCGGCTAACCGCACCGTAGATGTCGACGCGTTCTGTTCATGATCGGCGTGAAGAAGCAAAATCCTGTCCATTGCACTCTCTACGGCCTTGCTGATGAGGTATTCCTCACACGGTGTCCCAAACATCATATATAAAAAGTTTGCCGCGTATGAGAGGTCGTTTCGCGGGTACATAAATGGTTGGCCAAGTGAATGTTTGTAGCACATCGCGGCGAGCGTTGGCATCTTCGCTACCAGCCGGTGAGCTGCGATTTCACGGTCGCGCTCCGATCGAATGTCCATGACGTCGTGATAGAAAGCTGATAATGCACCGACGGCGCCGCACATCATCGCCATGGGATGGGCGTTGTGGTGGAACCCATCAAAGAAATGGGCGAGGGATTCGTGGACCATCGTGTGTCGAGTGATGTTGTTCACAAATCCTTTTTTTTCTTCACTGTTGGGTAGGTGGCCGTACCACAGAAGGAAGCAAGTCTCTAAAAAATCGGAGTGTTCTGCCAGTTCTTCGATTGAATATCCACGGTGTAGTAGCACCCCCTGATCCCCATCGATGAAGGTAATCTTTGATTCGGTTGCGGCCGTAGACATGAAACCAGGATCGTAGGTGAAGTAGCCGGCTTTTAGTAAACCAGAAACATCGACGACATCCGGTCCGTATGATCCCTTGAGGACTGGAAGGTCAATAACTTCACCGGTTGGGAGAGTAAGTGTGGCATTCTTTTCAGCCATTTTTTTCAGCTCCTTTGGTTGTAAATCCGCTAGTTAGACCCAACTCCTTAAGTCATTGTGCGGTGCACATAATGCGCGGAAGCGTGGCCCACTATAATGAGGGCGATCCAGGTGTCAAATAGTGGAAGCGGATTTAGTCGTAAATTGAAGTAATCGTTACCCTTTGTAACGGTATGATTACGCGACTATACTTGCCAAGGGTAAAGCACCGGTGTGAAAAGGATTCCAAGGGTATGGCTATGTCGAGTGAGCGTCCGGTTAATCTTGACCTGACAACATTTCATTTTCCTATAACTGCTATTGCGTCCATTCTTCACAGGGTGTGTGGCGTTATTCTTTTTTTTGGAAGTTTTATCTTGATGGCACTTCTGGGCCTTTCTCTTGAAAATGAAGCAGGATTTGCCGATGCAATTGCTCTCCTCGACAATGTACTTGTTACCTTTGTTGTGTGGGGTGTTTTGGCATCTTTGGCCTATCATTTCGTGGCCGGTGTGAAGCATCTATTTATGGATATGGGTTACGGTGAGACGTTAGAGTCCGGTCCTCTATTTGCAAAGGTTTCGATTACAGTCGCTCTTGTGCTGATGGTACTTGCGGGGGTTTGGGTTTGGTAACAAATTTATTGAGTTACCGCCGTAGCGGCGTGGCGGACTGGATTATTCAACGCTTTAGCGCGTTAATACTAGCGGCCTATACCATCGTGATGGTGGTGTGGCTTGTCGTAAACGGTATGGAGCTTACGTTTGCCCAGTGGCAGGGATTTATCGGTCAGACATGGATGAGGATATTTACGCTTTTAACGATTCTTGCGTTGGCCAGTCATGCTTGGGTTGGTCTGTGGACAGTCGCGACTGACTATTTAAAAAATGGGGTGATCCGCGTCGCATTTCTTGGATCTGTGGGGATCTCTCTGTTCGTCTATGTGGTCTGGGGAATCAGTATTCTTTGGGGGTTTTAATTAATGACAACGCTTCGCAAACTATCTTTTGACGCGGTTGTTATCGGTGGCGGTGGTGCAGGTATGCGTGCATCGCTGCAGATGGCGCAGTCTGGGTTTAAGACAGCCTGTATGAGTAAAGTATTCCCTACACGCTCTCACACTGTGTCGGCGCAAGGCGGTATCACATGTGCGATTGCGAGCGCTGATCCAGAGGATGACTGGCGTTGGCACATGTACGACACAGTTAAAGGGTCCGATTATATCGGTGACCAAGACGCTATCGAATACATGTGTTCGGTGGGCCCTGAGGCAGTATTTGAGTTGGAACACTTAGGCCTTCCGTTTTCGCGCTTCGAGAACGGAAGGATCTATCAGCGCCCGTTTGGTGGCCAATCGAAAGACTACGGAAATGGTGGCCAGGCTGCGAGGACCTGCGCCGCCGCCGATAGAACTGGTCACGCCTTACTGCATACGCTGTACCAAGCAAATCTAAAGAATGAAACGACGTTCCTTAACGAGTGGTTCGCTGTTGACTTGGTCCGCAACCAAGACGGGGACGTGGTTGGCGTGGTTGCCATTGAGATCGAGACTGGTGAAGTTGTTTTTGTTGAATCAAAAGCCACAATTTTAGCTACCGGTGGCGCTGGTCGTATTTACGCATCGACCACAAACGCGCACATCAATACAGGCGATGGGATTGGTATGGCCTTGCGCGCCGGATACGCCATGCAAGATATGGAGATGTGGCAGTTTCATCCCACTGGAATTTACGGTGCGGGCACCTTGGTGACAGAGGGATGCCGCGGCGAGGGTGGATATCTGATTAATAAGGATGGTGAACGGTTCATGGAACGTTACGCCCCAAATGCGAAAGATCTCGCGGGTCGTGACGTTGTCGCACGGTCAATGATGACAGAAATCCTGGAGGGCAGAGGCTGCGGCGGGAATGGTGATCATGTTCATTTGAAGCTGGATCATCTAGGCAAGGAAATCGTGCATAGCCGATTGCCAGGGATAACCGAATTGTCGAAAACCTTCGCGCATGTAGATCCGGCAGTGACGCCGATTCCTGTTGTTCCAACTTGCCATTACATGATGGGAGGCATCCCAACAAACGTTAACGGTCAGGCAATTACTCAGACTGATGGCAAAGACACTATTATTCCCGGCTTGTATGCTTGTGGGGAGGCCGCCTGTGTTTCGGTCCACGGAGCCAATCGTCTGGGAGGCAACTCTTTGCTCGATCTGGTCGTTTTCGGTCGAGCCGCAGGTATTTTCATCGAAGAACAACTCAAGCAAGGTATCGAGTATGCGATTGCTTCA
>MDTB01094506.1_pt1 | contig 10312 bp, 9 predicted proteins | sample 811161 | NCBI WGS metagenome assembly MDTB01 (sample SAMN05326650, study PRJNA326480) | marine metagenome | isolation source: seawater | place: Mediterranean Sea | collected 2009
AACCTGTCTGCAAGTTTGACTAACAAAACTCTTATATCTTTAGAAGTTGCTATAATTAATTTTCTAAAATTCTCTGCTTTAGAAAATTTTTCTTTATTTGGCTCAGCTATTGCTTTATTTTCAAAAACTGAAATCTTAGTAACGCCTTCTACTAAATCAGCTACTTCTTTGCCAAATTCTTCTTTTATATTTTGATAAGTGGCTTGTGTATCCTCAATTGTATCGTGCAGCAAGCCGGTTGTAATAGTGGCACTATCTAATTTTAAATCTGATAGTATATTAGCTACTGCAACTGGATGATTTATATAAGGTACACCTTCGTCTCTTTTTTGTTTTTTATGAGCATCAAGAGCAAAATTGTATGCTTTTGCTAATGCATCTGGATTTAAAAACTTATTATACTCTTTAACTTTATTAATTAATTCTTCAGACTTAAGCATATTTAATTATATCATTACTTTCAAAAAATTTTAATACTTCTCAAAGATTTTAAATCAAGATTTTCTAATAATTTGTCTATAGAAATGTTATTTTTTGGATGTTTCCAGTCTTTTTCAATTTCAAATAAAGGAAACAAAACAAAATTGCGATCAATTAAACGTGGATGTGGTATTTTCATATTATCTTTATTATATTTTTGCCCTTTGAAATCAATTATATCAATATCACAAGTTCTTGGCGAATTTTTAACTTTTTTTTTTCTACCTAATTGCTTTTCAATATTTTTAATGTTTTTTAACAACAAGTAGGGTTGAAAATTCGTCCAACATTTTAAAATTATATTTAGATATTTTGGATAAGATTCATTAGGCCAAGAATTTGTTTCATAAAAATTTGAAATTTTATATATTTTACAAAAACTGCTCAACAAGTAACAAGCATTATTAATATTAGCAATTCTATCGCCAATATTTGAGCCAATACCTAAGAAAACTGGCTTAGGATGATTTTCTAAAATATCTTGATTTGTCACGATTCCAATCTCTTCTTTTAATTGACTGTCTTTTATCATATTGTTTTTTACCTTTTGCAACTGCTATTTCAATTTTTGCTTTTCCTTTTTTAAAATACATTCGTGTTGGTATTAAAGTAAATCCGTCCCTATGCATTTTTCCTATTAGTTTATTTATTTCTTTTTTATTTAGTAGGAGTTTTCTCTCGTCTATAGGATTATGATTTAACAAACTTGCCTGCTTATAAGAAGATATATGAGAATTAACCAAATATAGTTCTCCGTCTCTTTCTATAGCATAAGAGTCTGCAATGTTTACCTTTCCATTTCTTACTGATTTTATTTCGGAACCTTTTAAAATTATACCCGCTTCATATATATCGTCAAAAAAATAATTAAATGATGCTTTCCTATTTAAACATATAATTTTTAAACCAGGATTGGTTTTTTTTTTCATTAATTTATTAATTTTGTAGAGGATAGAGCTCTGTAAACTTCTTTTTCAGTTTCTTTTTTAATCTTTACTAATGGAAGTCTTATTTCGTCACTACATAACCCTAAAATTTTAGCTGCATATTTTACTGGCGCAGGATTGCTTTCAATGAATAGAGCTTTGTGTAAAGGTTGTAAATTTTTATCAATAATTTCTGCTTTTTTTATATCTTCATCAACACTTGATTTTGATAGTCTTTGCATTTCAGAACATAACTTTGGAGCAATATTTGCTGTGACAGATATAATACCTGCACCTCCCCTTTTGTTAAATTCAAATGCCAGACCATCTTCGCCAGTTAATTGGATAAATTCGGGTCCTAATTTTTTTATAGTCTGATCTAGTCTATTTAAATCTCCAGTAGCATCTTTAACGCCAGCAATATTTTTTAACTCAAATAATTTTGCCATAGTATCAACTGACATATCAATCACACATCTACTAGGTATATTGTAAATTATAATTGGCAAATTAGTATTGTCGTTAATTGACTTATAGTGATGATATAATCCCTCTTGCGTAGGTTTATTGTAATAAGGTGTTACTACTAAAGCTCCGTCTGCTCCAGCTTTTTCAGCATGTTTTGTTAACGATACGGCTTCTTCGGTAGAGTTAGAACCTGTGCCAGCGATGACTGGAATTTTTCCACCCGACTCTTTAACACAAATCTCAATTACTTTTTGATGTTCATCATGACTTAATGTGGGAGACTCACCCGTTGTTCCCGCAGGAACTAATCCATTAGTGCCATTTTTAATATGAAAATTAATTAATTTTATATAGTTTTCTTCGTCTAGTATATTATCCTTAAAAGGCGTTATTAATGCAACATTTGATCCTTTAAACATATGAACTTATAACATAAATTACCGATTCATTTACTAAAAAATGTACAAATTTAAAAAAACCTTAGTTTTAATTACAATAATTTATTTCATAAATTTATTATTCAGTGCTCAAAGTGAAATCTTAATAATCCCGAAAAAAAAGCCAATTATTACCAGTGAAAAAAAAATTCTAAGTGAGCTTAAAACTGAAATTTTACCAATAAAAAAACCCATAAAACAAGAAAAAAAAATAATTGCAGTCGAGTCGGATAAAAAAAAGAACAATTTAGGTATTTTAATTCCAAAAAGTAAACCATTAATAATTGCTAAAAAAAAAATTGAAAAAAAAGGTAAATTTTTAAAGTCAAAATTTTACAGTAAGAAAGATACAGAAATCGCTAAAAAATCAATTTCTTTAATGGAAAAAAGAAAATGGGAAACTGCAATTAAAACTTCGAAGCGAGCAAAAAATAAATCTATTTATAATTTTATAGTTTGGAGATATTTGTTGGAAAAACAAAATAATGCTAATTACGGTTTATATAGAGAATTTTTAGAAAACAATAAAAGTTATCCAAGAATTGGCCGGATAGAATATTTATCAGAAAAAAAATTAAGTACTAAAAATATTAATCCCAAAAAAATTATTAAAATGTTTGAAGAAACTAGTCCTTTAAGTGGATTTGGTGAAATGATATTAGGTGAGAGTTTTATTAAGGAAGGAAACTTAGCAGATGGTATAAATTTAATTAAAAAGGGTTGGATCAGAGCTGAATTAAATAAAAACGAGCTTAGAATTTATAAGAAAAAATATAATAAGTATTTAAAAGCTGAAGATCATATTAATAGAGCTGATTACTTAGCTTGGGAAAATAAATATTGGGATTTAAAAAGAATGTTAAGGTATTTGCCAAAGGAATATCAGGCACTTTATAACGCTAGACAACTTTTAATGAGTAAATCTTATGGTGTTGATGCAGCAATATCAAAGGTTCCTGAAAAGTTTAAAAATGATCCTGGATTAAATTATGATAGATTAAAATGGAGAAGGAAAAGAGGAAGAGTTGATAGTTCGTTAGAAATATTATTAAAAATTAAAAATAGTAAAAATTATTTAGTGAGACCTGATAAGTGGTGGACTGAAAGATCAATTATTGCAAGATCTTTAATTTATAAAAAAAGATATCAAGCATCATATGAAATTGTAAATAATCACGCTCTTGATGAAGGTACACCTGAGTTTGCTGAAGCCGAATGGATGAGTGGCTGGATTTCCCTGAGCTTCTTAAATGATCCACTAAGGGCTCGTGAACATTTTAAATCTTTTTATGAAAATGTTGGTTACCCTATAAGTTTATCTAGAGGTGCATATTGGATTGCCAGAAGTTATGAGGTTTTAAATGATACGGTTACTGCAAATAAATACTATAAAATAGCATCCGGATACCCAACAACTTATTATGGTCAATTAGCACATTTAAAAATTTTCAATGATGAAAAGTATAGTTTAACTAAAACATTAGAAGTAGATGAAAATTACAAAAAGGGTTTTTTAAAAAAGGATTTGTACAAATTAGTTTATTTACTACATGAATTGGATAAAGATAAATATACAAAACATATTCTTAGATTTTTAGCTTTAGACAATATTGATAAAGGAAGTGAAATTTTATCAGCAAAACTTGCAACTGATATAACAAGATATGATTTTGCAATTCAAATTTCTAAAATAGCTTCCTATGAAAAAAGGTTTCACAATAAATATAATTATCCAATAATTGATACTCCTAAATATGTAGGAGGTAGAAAAATACCTGATCAAGCATTAATTCTTGCTGTTATAAGACAAGAAAGTGAATTTGATTTAAAAGCAAATAGTTATGCTGGTGCAAAAGGAATGATGCAGCTAATGACTTACACTGCTAAAGTCGTAGCCAAACAAGCGAAACTTCCATATTCAAAATCTAGATTAACGCAAGATCCAGAATATAACATAAAATTGGGTTCACACTACTTAGCAGGACTAATTCTAGAATATGATGGATCATACCCTTTTGCAATTGCAGCATATAACGCAGGTCCAAAAAGAGTAAGATACTGGAAAAAATTAAATAAAAATCCACAAAAAAAACAAATAGATTACGTAGATTGGATAGAGCTTATTAAATTTAAAGAAACAAGAAACTATGTTCAGAGAGTATTGGAAAATTACAATGTTTATAGATATATACTCAAACAAGAACCTATAGAATTAAAAGATTTTTTTTTAAACGACCCTTTATATTAAATAAATTTTTTAAGAGATTTCAATTTTTTCAGAAATAATATTGTTTTTATCATTAGCTTTTTTAGATTGATTGATAATTAACTGACTAATAAATCCTATAAATAAGAAGATTAAACCAGACATAAAAAAAAAGACACTTAATATGGGTAGTGGAGTTAATATAAAAGATGTCCCATAAGCGTATTTTAAATAAATCATAATAAAAAAAACTATTAAAGATAATAAAAAGGACAAAAAACTAAATGAACCAAATAAATAAATGGATTTTGATTTATAGTTTCTAAACAATTTAATATATAGAAGATCAAGTATAACGTAAATAATTCTACTAAACCCATAATTTGATTTACCATTTATTCTTTTATGGTGAGAAACCTCAACCTCATTAACTTTATAATTATTATTAGAAAATCTTGCTGCTAGTAGTCTATGAAAATCTCCCCAATCTGTATAATCATCAATTTTATCTTTTTTAAATACTTTTAACGCACATCCTTGGTCATGTATCTGAGAGTTTGTAAATATCCTTACTATAAAATTTGCAAAATAACTTGGTAATGTTTTGGCAAGAAAATTATCTTTACGGTTTTTTCTCCACCCTATTGTCATATCGGACCCTTTTTCATAAGTATTTAAAATTTTTTCTAAATCATTAGGATCATTTTGACCATCACCGTCCAAAGTAATAATGTTTTCAAACTTACTATTTGCTATTCCTGTTAATATAGCTGATGATTGCGAGTAGTTATCTTTATGCTTTATTAGAATTGAGGAAAAATTTTTTAAATTTTTTGACTTTAATTTTTCAAAAGTTTTATCATTTGAACCATCGTCAACCAATATTAATTGAAAATTTCTACTATTACTTTTAAGCTTATTTAAATTAAATAAAATTTTATCTAACAAACTATCAATATTATTTTCTTCATTATAGAATGGAATGATTACGCTATAATTCATATAAAAAATGATATACTAATAAATGTATGTGCGCAATATTTGGTATGATTGGTAAAACTGATAATGCCTTATTACAAAAAATATCAAAGATACAAATTTACAGAGGCCCAGATAATCAAGGTTTTTTTGAAAGTGATGATAAGAGAATTTTGTTAGGCAATAACAGGCTTGCGGTTATTGATAAAAAAAATGGAAATCAGCCAATTATATCTGCAGATGGAAGATATGTGGTTATTTTTAATGGATGTATATACAATTTCTTAGAAATAAAAGATTATTTAATAAAAAAAAATATTACTTTTAATACCAACTCAGATACTGAAGTAGTTGCGAACGCATTTATGCATTTTCAGGAAAAAAGTTTTAATTACTTTGATGGAATGTGGTCAGTTGCAGTATATGATAAAGAGGAAAAAAATTGTTTTTTATCACGTGATTATGTCGGTCAAAAACCACTATATTATAAATTAGAAAATAATTATTTTTTATTTTCAAGTGAACTCAAGGGTTTATTTCAAGATAAAAATACAAATAAAAAAATATCTTTAGAAAATTTAAAAAAATATTATGCATTTTCATTTGTGCCAGCACCTAACACTGTTTTTGAAAATATTTATCAATTATGTCCAGGCGAAACGATAAAAATATCTACAGATAAATTGGAATTAATAAAAAAAAAATACTGGAGTTTAGAAGATGGACCTGATTATAATATTTTTTTTAAGAGAGAAAATAAAAAAGAATTTGTAGATAATTTTAACAAGTTAATTAAACAACACTACATAGCCGATAGGAAACCTGTTGTTGCATTAAGTGGTGGTATTGATTCTAATATAATCTTAAATTCACTTTTAAATGATCAAAAAGACCCTGATTGTGTAACAATAGGTTTTAATAACAAAAGTTACGATGAGTCAAATTTAGTTGAAAATATAGATGGAAAATTTAATCGAAATATATACAAAATAAAAGAAGAAGAATTAATTGAAAAATTTCAAAATATTAGCAAATTGATTACAGAACCCAATGGTGATAGTTCGTTCCTACCTACTTATATTTTATTTGATAAAATTAAAAAATATTCAAATGTATCCTTGGGAGGTGACGGCGGGGATGAAAGTTTTTTTGGTTATATAACATTTGACGCATACAAGTTGGCAAAAATAATTAAGTTTTTTTTACCTAATTTTTTATTTTCAATAATAAGTAAATTTTTCTTTTATGAAAAATATTCACCAGAATATATGTCAACTAAAAAAAAAATATTTAAATTTTTTTCATCGTTACACTTAGATAAAAAATATTTGTTACCTGCATGGCTATCTTGTTTAAATTTAGAAGATCATTCTAAAAATTTTAAACAGAGATTGGATGCTAAAGAATTATTTTCAACTAAAAAAATATTTAATGACAAAATTGATTATCTAAGATCAGCTCAATTATATCATTTTAAATATTATCTACCAATGGTTTTGTCCAAAGTTGATCAAGCAAGTATGTTAAATTCTGTAGAAAGCAGATCGCCATTTCTAAGTAAAAAGGTAATTAATTTTACGCTAGATCAAGATATTAAACATTTATACTCTTTGTTTAATAAGAAAAAATTTTTAAAAAAAATATACAAATCTTTAATATCAAATAAAATACTTAAAGTGCCGAAACACGGCTTTGCATTTCCGACACATTTAATTCTTAAAAATGAAAAGTTAATTGATAGTTTAATTAATCCAGAATTTGTATTTAACTACTCTTTTTTTCAAGAAAAATATAAATCTTATCTAAATGATAATATAGACAACTCACAATATTTATGGAATGAATTAATTTTAAACCTATCTATTCAAAACCTAATTCGTAAATAAATTATCTTGCAATTATTAAATTTATTATTTTAATTATAAAATTAAATTTATAGATTTTATTTATTACAAATCGCAGTATAAGAATATTTAAATCTATGTTTCAATTTTTTTATTTTAAATCCTGCATTTTCCAAATTTGTAATTAATTCGTTTTTAGAAAAATACTTTGCAAAAGAAGGGTTAAGTTGATCAAAAATAACATAACTTTTGTGTTTGAAGGAAAATTTATTAAACACATTTATAAAATAATCTTTCAATGGTAATGGTACAAATTTACATAAGAAGCCATAAAAATATGTAGTAATTGCCAGTAATTGTGAAATTATTCTTAAAATAAAATCTGGCAATAGAATAGTCACTTTTCTAATATTATTAAAAATAAATAAATATAATTTATTTCCTTCTTTTCCATAAACCCATATTATAAATTTTCCGTCCTTTTTTAAGGATTTGTGAATTTTTTTTAATACATCTTTATACTCAGGAATATGATGTATCACGCCGATAGAGAATACATAATCAAACTTATTATTAAAATTCATATTTTGTGCTTTTATATTTAATAATTTTATTTTTGATGAATTAGTATTTTTTTTTGCAACCTTGATTGCAATGGAGGGCTCTATTCCAATTATTTCATTTGGGTCAAATTTTATCAAATTGTTGATTATCCTGCCACTACCAACACCCACTTCCATGATTTTTTTGTCCTTAATTAATTTCAAATCGAATGGTGATACAATTTGTTTAAAAAGTTTTTTGCTGCCCCAAAAACCACCAATATCTTTATCAATGTAAAATTGATTACCAAAATCCTTGAAACTTTGTTTATGGTCAATTTTCACAATATAAACTCCTAATTTACTTTTTTAAAGCTTGATAAAATTTGATTATTTCTTTTAATATCAATTATACTTTTACTTTTAAATTTTTCATAACACGTAATAAATTTGTCATCTTCTTTAAATACAGGTCTATTATTCATTATTACATAATCATAATCTTCATAAATTAAGTCTTTTATTTTATATTTAAAGTTTTGATATTTATTAAATTCAATTTTAATTATATCATGATTTAATCCACAAACAGCAATGTTAGTGAAACCATTAATAGTTTCATAGTCATCTTTAATAATAGAGCTTACCAATTCTTTCAAAGAAATTCCCCAATAATCTATTTCAAATTTATTAACCAAATTCTCTTTTTTTCCTGCGAATATATTATAATAAGTGTACTGGTAAGGTGTTATTTTAATAAAATTAAAAATAAAAAAAATAAATAATAAAGTAGAAAAAATAAGTAAAAATTTATTTAGAAAAAATTTAATATTCTTGATTAAATAAAAAATTACCAAAGCAGGAATAATACAATAAAAAGGTATTATATATAAAAATAGTCGTAATCCATCATAAAGTTTAAAGGAAGAAAAAATAATAAATATTGTTGGTAAAATCAAAATTAAAAAAATCAAAAAGATATTAATATTAAAGTTAGGGTATTCGTTTACTCTAAATTTAGTTTCAAAAATTAGGTATAAAAATATTATATATAAAAATAATATGTATTCTGGAGATTTGAATAATAGATTAATAAATATGTAAAATATTGGGACATCTGAGGTTGAATAAATTTTACTATTTAAGAGAATATTATCAGGTCCAAAATGAGTTCCAAATTGCTCAATAAAATTTTTGAATGGCTCTAAAAATATATTAGTGTGAACATGTGGCCAAAATAAAAGCATCACAATGTATGAAATAATTAATATGATTAAGATATCAAAAAAAAAAATTCCTATAGAAAATTTCTTATTTGATAATTTATAGATTAAAACAAAAATAAAAAGAGGAATTAATAATGCAAAAAATTGCATTCTTACACCTAAACCTAATCCGATTAAAAGACCTGCATAGATAACAAATTTTATTCTTTTATTTTTATTTTTTTGATAAGCTAAATATCTAAATAGAGTCAACGTTAACCAAACAAGTGAAAAAGCTATAATTGTATCTTTTGGGTTCATAGCCATATGTCCAAAAAAAGTTGGATTTAAAAATAAAATTATTAATGAAATAAATGCAATATTTTCGTTAAATAATAATTTTGACAACCTATACAATCCAAAAATTGTTAATATTGAAAAAGTATTATTAATTAAGTGATAAGTTTCATAAATATATTTCTTTGGCATTATATTTGAAACAAAAGCTGCAATAGTGCTGTACAGACCAGGATAATATTTTTCATTTTGGACTGGTGCTACATCATAAGATCCAAGAGAAAATAAATATTTTAGGCGTTCTTGACCTCTATTAATTTCAAAGAGTTCATCCCAAGATATTCCTATTGATAAAGAGCAATAGTAAGAAAACATTATAAGAATTGAAATAATTCCTAATCGAAAATTTTTATTTTCTAGAAGTGTCATTAAAAATTTATTTTAATTTTTCTAATGTTTTAAATTCTTCCTGTAACTTAAGATATATTTTATATAGGAGTTTTTTATCTTCAATGGAAAGCATATTTTCTTTTTCTAGACCATCGTATAATTCTTTTCTTATTTTATCTTTTATTGTTTCACGAAATTGATCATTATTTAACAATAATATTTTATCAATTTTTTCTAACCTTTCACTTAGAAGTAAATTATACAAAATATTTATTGTTATAATTATTGCTATAACTATTGAAATTAGTTTAATAAAAAACGTTTTTAAATTACGATTTTTTTTAGGTATATCCTGTGTCATTATTGATTACTTTATTAAAAAATGTCTGTTAAAATTATAATATAATTAAGGAGAAATAAAACAAATCATAACACTTTTGTGGCGGAAGGAGAGGGATTCGAACCCTCGGTACACCTTTTCAAGCGTACGGCGGTTTAGCAAACCGCTGGTTTCAACCAGCTCACCCATCCTTCCTTAT
>MDTB01004852.1_pt1 | contig 10310 bp, 12 predicted proteins | sample 811161 | NCBI WGS metagenome assembly MDTB01 (sample SAMN05326650, study PRJNA326480) | marine metagenome | isolation source: seawater | place: Mediterranean Sea | collected 2009
TGAAGCCAAAAATTCTTTGGGTTTTTCTTTCAAGTAAACTTCCCTTATTTCAACTCTGGTTTTTGAAATAACTAAACTTAAACGAGCCCTCATTGCATACGGGCACCTTCTAAAGGAATAAAAAATTGGGTGTGATTCTTTCAATTTTAACATTTTTTTAGTATATTATTTTTTATAATGATATTGCTAGAGCACCTATAAAAACAAAGTAATTTTAAAAATAGTTTGATCAATTTTTTTTTAAAATTAAACCCCAAATCATATCTCAATGGATTAATTATTGTTACAATAATTTCTGCTATTTCATTATTTTTGTCTTCTTATTACTCTACTCCGAAGCTTTTATTTGCCATTCTGATTGGAATGTCAGTAAGTTATCTGTCAAATAGAAAGTCCTTTGAAAAAGGTATCTGGCTAGCTTCTGATCCAGTTTTGAAATTAGGTGTTAGTTTTTTAGGTTTTAGATTAAGCCTAGAAAACATCGCCCAACTTGGAGGAATGTCATTATTTTTTATCTTCATTCTTATTTTTACAACTATTTTATTTGGTTATTTTTTTTCACTTATTCTTTTAAAAAACAAAGACTTTGGCCTTTTAAGTGCCGGATCAGTTGCTATTTGCGGTGCATCTGCCGCAATTGCAATATTTTCTATTCTCCCAAAAAATAAAATTGGAACCAAAGATTTATCTTTAGTAATCATTTCAGTAACATTATTATCCACAATAGCCATGATTGCTTATCCAATCTTTTTTGATTTTATCGGAACCAACGAGAATCAAAAAGGTTTCTTGATTGGTTCAACTATACACGACGTTGCTCAGGTTATTGGAGCAGGATACTCAGTTAGTGAACAAACTGGAATTATAGCTACTTTTGTTAAAATGATTAGGGTAAGCATTCTACCTTTTTTAATTTTATTTTTGTTGCTTTTATCAAGAAAAGAAAATGAAAAGTTTTTTTTAATTCCCTGGTTTTTAATTTTGTTTTTTATTTTTTGTATAATAAATAACTTATTCAGTATTCCAGATAAAATCATCACTTTAATCAATAATTTTTCTAATTTGTGTATACTGTTAGCAATATCAGCAATTGGTGTAAAAACAAATTTTTTACTATTCACAAACATCAGCTATAAATACTTTACATTAATAGTTCTAGAAACTTTTTTCCTTTTATTTATTTCAATTTTTATCATAAAGACCGGGTTCATTTTCTAGTTAGAAATAAGAGGTTGTAACAAAAATTACTTGTAAATTATTGTCATAATTTTTCATATGTATGCTATTGCTGACCTGGAGTCCTTGCTGGTACTGTTGCAATAGGATTAAGATCTATAGGTTTTTGTGCAAAATTAATTTATGAATCAATAGAGGAAATTGATGCTAATCAAGTTGAAGCAATAAAAGCTACTGGGGCAAGTAATTTGCAGCAAATGGTATATGGTATTATACCCCAAGTGTTACCAACAATTGCAGGAGTAGGGATATATCGTTGGGATATAAATATAAGAGAATCAACAATATTAGGTCTGGTTGGTGCAGGTGGAATAGGTTTGCAATTAAATGGGTCTATTAACACCCTAGCATGGACACAAGTTTCTACTATTTTGCTCGTTATTTTAGCTACAGTATTCGTTTCTGAATGGGTATCAGCCAAAGTACGCAGGGCAATTATATAAATACTTGTGTAAAAAAATTTAACTAGCCATAAAATAATTATTCTGAATCTTCTTTAATTTCTTCTTTTGGAGGTTGAACTGGTACATAAATGCTCTTAGAAGAGCTCACTATCCCTTTTGAAAAATTAAATTTTAGTAAAATTTCTTCATCAGGATTAAGTTTTTCAAAAATTGGTAAATAATCTATTTTTCTTATGGCTAACTTCATTGCCTTACAGGCTACTCTATGAAGCTGCTCATTTTTCATCTTTGCCAGTTTGTTAAACTGGCGCCTTTGATCTAGGTTATCTACTTCTACGCATCTGCTTCTTCCTATAATTCTTCCGTCTGATGCAGTTTTTAAAGCAAGTCTTGGTTTTATTTGATCAATTAATGGAATAGCCCAAAAAGCTTCATATGGCCAATAAGGTTTAAATATTTCTGTTAACGATTTGTTTGAATTTTCAGCTATTGTAGTAGAAAGAGATGAAATTAAACAGAGTAGTCCAACAAAAAAACTTAATATAATTTTTTTTATTTTGGAATAATTCATGATCTTATTTTATTTAACAAATTGTAGAATTATTTTTTAATAATTGATATGCAATAAATAACTTTTTTATTTAAAGATTTCCACTGAAAAATGAAAGTTTCGTTTTTAACTCAAATAAGGATTAAAATTAATTTAAAATGCAGGAAGTTATAGAAATTACCGCTCCATTTTTTGGTTTAATATTTCTTGGAACAATTTTAAAAAAAATTAATTTTTTAAATGAAGAAAAAACCACGTTTCTATCTAGGTTTGCATTTTATGTTCTGATGCCAGTAATGCTCTTTTCAAATATTGCAAAAACTTCTTTTAAAGAAGGCTTTGATTTCAGATTTATTGTTAAATATGAATTTGCTACTGTATTAATAATTTTACTTTTTTTATTATTTGGTTTGTTTTTAAAAAAAGATTTTCCTAAAAGTACTATCATGGGTCTCAATGCTGCTTATCCTAATTATGGATATATAGGAATTCCTATGTGTATTATAGCATTTGGGGTTGAAGCTTCTTTACCATTAGGATTAATTTTACTAGCAGACACCATAGTTTTATTATCAATTACTTCTTTTTTTATTTCTTTTTCTGAGAGAAAAAAAACATATATCGAAATCATTAAAAACTTAATTACAAGAATAGTATCTCAACCTCTTTTAATTGCAGTTTGTTTGGGAATGGTTTTTTCACAACTTAACGTAAAACCTACATTTACAATTAATAAGTTTGTTGAAATGATAGCATCTTCCGCTGCACCTGTAGCATTAATAGCACTTGGCGCATCCATAAAATTTAAATTCCAAAAAAATGAAAATATTGAATTATTATTTATATCTTTTGGGAAATTAATTATTCATCCTTTTTTACTAATAACAATTTTTTTATTTTTCCCTTCTGGAAAAAGTGTATGGATTCAAACAGCTGTATTATGTTCATGTCTTCCAATTGCTGCCAATGTATTTGTTCTAGCCCAATTTTATGGTCACTTTCAAAAACAAAGTGCTAACGCAATTGTTTTATCAACAGTTATTTCTACGTTTACTGTACCATTTACTCTTTATATAATATTTTTATTAAACTTTTAGGAAAAATGAATGCAAGAAGTTAATATTTATAAAAATCTATTTAGTGTTGATGATAAAGTTGCATTAGTAACTGGTGGTGGGACAGGTATTGGAAAAATTATTGCAGAAGTGTTAGCAAAAGGTGGATCAAAAGTTTATATCACAAGTAGAAAATTAGATATTATCAAAAAAACTGCAGAAGAAATAAACTTAACAAAACCAAAATATGAAGTAAATTTTTTTAGTAGTGATATATCATCTGAAAATGGAATAAACGAACTTGTTGATGAATTTATTAAAAATGAAAAATATTTAGATATACTTATTAATAATTCAGGCGTTTCTTGGGGGGCACCATTAGGTGATTTCCCATATCATGCTTGGGATAGGGTAATGAAGCTTAATGTTGCTGGTTTATTTCATTTAACACAGTGTTTACTTCCCTACTTGTCAAAAAAGGCGTCTTTAGATTATCCTTCAAGAATCATAAACATTGGATCTGTAATGGGTACTGCACCATTAGGAGACGGGCCTTATTCTTACTCAGCATCAAAGGCTGCCGTACACCAAATTACAAGAATACTAGCTAAAGAATTGGCTTCAAAAATGATAACGGTTAATGCTTTAGCACCTGGCCCTTTTTTATCCAAAATGACTGAATTTGCGGTAGGAACAGAAGATAAAGAAAAAAAAATTGCTCAGAACGTTCCAATTGGGCGTATTGGTAAACCTAAAGATATTCAGAGCTCTATACTTTATCTTTGTGGTATGGGTGGTAGTTATATTACTGGGGCAATTTTACCAATTGATGGTGGAATTCACATTGCAACAGGACCAGAAATATTTGAATAATCTTAAGTAGATTTTTTGCTCTCTTCCTCTTCTTTATAAATTTCACTTTTAATTTCTTCATTTTTATTTCCTTCAACATTGAAGGTTTTATTATCTAAAACAAAGGGAAGTAAAACTTTACTATTATAAAAAATGTTATTGATTTCTGGACTTCCCCAATGCATAGAGTCAAAACTTTTACATTTTTTACAAATAGGAGACCAATATTCAACAAAATTGCATTTTTCACAAAACCAAACAGGTGGGCTTGGCATATTATAAGCTTTTGTAATCCACCCTTGAATAATTTCGTTTGAAGATCCCATGCCTTTCTCAACCGCTGCCATCAACATCAAATCACTACTGTTTGGTTGATCATTAATTAAAGTATCTATTGTTCTTTTTGCAGAAGGAAATTCTTCATTAGCTATTAATAATTCTGCTTTCAAAGTTTTTACAATTTTATTTTTATCAGAATTATTCAAAAGAGGAGTAAAGCGTTTTAATTTTTCCTTAGATGTCTCATTAGGATATAGATTGGCAAATGACTTAGCCAAGTCAGGGTGAGGTTTTATTTTCCAACATGTCTTAATATATCTTTCGGCATTTTTTATTTTTCCTACAGATTTCTCTAATTCGCTTGCTAAACATACTGCAGGTATTAAGTCTGGACTTTTTTTAATAGCTTCTTTTATGATTTCTAAAGCATTATCTTCCTTTCCATCTGACTTTCTTTTGAATGCTTCAGCATAAATAACTAAAGCTTCTTGTCTTTGCCTAATGCTTCTAGTTTTTTTATCTAAATTTTGTTGTAAAACCAACGTTTTTCGAGCTCCAATCCAGTCTTCCAATTCACATTGAATTTTAAATAAGGTAATTAATGAATGAATGCTTTTAGGTTTTAAAATAATTAACCTTTTTGCTAGCTCTAATGCTGTTATTAAATCACTACTTGAAACTTTTGACCTTATAAGGCCATCTAATGCTGCTAATCTAGTTTCTTTGAATGATAGTAGTTTCTTATAAATTTTGTCAGCTTTATCTTGATTACCTAAACTTTCTTCAGCTTTTGCCTTAATTAAAAAAACTGATTTTTCAAAATCTGGGTTTAATAAAGCTTTAGATGATTCTGACAAAACCTTTTGATTTTCTCCTTCTGCTAATGCAATTATTGCATTATTAAGCGCCTTCTGACTCTTGCGATATTTGAGCCTATTAAAAAACCTTAAGATTGCCGTCTCTTTACCCATAAAAAAGTCAGTAACGGCAATTAAAAATTGCAAAACTCTTATTGAGAAAAAAAACAAAAAACCAAAAGCTAATAACAATGAAATAAAAATAATAAATGAAAACTTTATTTCTTTATCTTTTATTTCGAAAATTATAGAACCAGGAATTTTTTCAATAAACGAAAAAAAATAAGTTACAACTACTGCAATAAATAATATTACAAAGCCCCTGATTAGAGTGAATATCATTTTGAAACTCTAGCTATTATTTTCCAAGTAGCCTTCAAAAATTTTTCTCCATTTATCCATAACTTCTAATGCTTCTTTTGGTAAAGTATTTAATTCTTGAAAAACTTTATCGTAATTCTTGTTAGTCAGTGCATATTCTGCTCTTGATAAAATAGCGTCCACAGTATCACCCTCTTGAGGCGATAGAGACCTCTGAACAAATATTAATTTAAAATTACTTATTATCGAATTTACAAATCCAGAATCTCTATTAACCCTAAGATCTTCTTTTATGGCCTTATAGGCAAAATCAGAAAATTGCTTCACTATTAAAGATAAATCTTCTTTTATATTAATATTATCAAACTGGTTATTTTTCTTATTAGATAATGAGCCACCTTGTATTTCATTAATATTTTTTTGTGATTTTAATTCTATAATTTCTTGGGATAAAGATTTATCAGTTTTTTCAGAACCAATAATTTTAGATAAATTTTCAAGAGATAATTGAAGATTTTTGAATTCAACTTTAATCTCATTGATTATTTCTTGATTTTGCTTTGAAATTAAAGATGGTCTTTTATCTGAAGAAAGGTTTTGTTGGATTTTATTTTCAAATTCATTATTTATTTTTTGGATTTTTTTATCAATGATCAGGCCAATTTTACCTTCGCTTATAGGTATTGGATAAGAATTTATTAAATTCTCAATTCCTTTTATTTTTTTATTAAAAGACAAAATCTCCTTATTAATTTCTGACATTAAATCATTATTATATTTTTTTATAATGAGACCTAACCTACCTTGGCTTATAGGTGTTGGCATCATTTCTAATTGATTAGACAATTTTTCTAAAAGTTGGTCTTGTTTTAAATTTGAATTATAAATCCAAAAAATAATTAACACTAAGAAGATTAAATTCAGAATTGAAATTAATATAATAAGAGTAAAAATTTTGTATTTTTTTAAGTTTATATTTATGAAACTTAATATGTTAAATTCTTTTTTAGTTTTTAAAACATCAGCTTTAGAATTTTTAATATTTTGGTTCTTATTTTGTAGATTATTCTTTTTATTTTCTTCTCTATTATTCATTCAAATATTCTCTTGCAAATCACTCAATACAAAATATCTTTTTTACAAATCAAATCTATAATACCGTCTTGGGTTGGTTTTTTTGCTACCTTTACAATATATTTACCCTCTGTATCTGAACTAGTTATAATATTTGCAACTCTATCACTTATACAAAAAAACAGGAACCCATCAGAAACTTTTTTTAGATTGTCACAAAAATGTTTAGCTACTGAAGCCGAAAAGAAAATAGTTCCTAAAACTTTACCATCTATGATTAATTTTTTTTGGTCAGCAGATAATTTATTAAAAACTTGGTCATATACTATTGTTTCTTTTATTTTATAACCTAAATCAGAAAGTTCTTTTTTTAAATTAAATGATATCTTTTTTCCTCTTATATAATGAAATCTTTGAGGTTTTTTTACCTCTTTAGAAATTAAATTTATCAAGCTCGACACATTACCTTCTTCTGAAAATTGAACTTTTTGATATCCATATTTGATAGCAATTTCAGCAGTTGATTTTCCAACACAATAAACTTTTTTTAGTTTTAGATTTTCAATTCCGGTGAGTGCTTTAACCCCGTATCTAGAAGTAAAAATTATATTCGTTTCAGGAATAATAAGTTTTTCAAATTTTATAAATAAAATATTAAGTAGAGGTGTAGATTCAAATAATTCTCTAGCGTCTACTTTTTTTTGGACTAAATTAAAATACCTTTGAAAATTCAAATTATCTTCATCTGATCTAGTAAGATAGATCTTCTTTTTTAAAAAAGGAATCATCTATTTTTTCCTTAATTTCATTACCCGCCATTGTCCCTAAATCTATTGGATTATCAACTGTACCTTCCCAATTTCCTGAAATAATTTCTGATCCATCAGGTCTTAGTACCTGACCTGATAGGATAATCTTTTTTCCATCAATTTTTGAAATAGAACCAATGGGAGTTCTACAAGATCCGTCTAAAACCTTTAGAAAGGAACGCTCGGTAAGAACTTGTATCTTAGTTTCATTATGATTGAGTGGGGAAATCAAATCTGTTATGTCAGTATCAGATAGCCTTTGTTCAATTCCTATTATGCCTTGAGCTACTGCAGGCATCATTGTTTTTGGAGAAATTGGGTTTACCAAGTCTACCATACCTAACCGGAGTAACCCAGCGCAGGCTAAAAATGTGGCGTCAGCTATTCCATTTTTAAGTTTATCTAGTCTGGTTTGAACATTACCTCTGAATTCAACAACCTTAAGATCTGATCTTATACTTAATAGTTGCGCTTTACGCCTAATACTAGAAGATCCCACTACTGCACCCTTGGGTAATTCGCTAATTGAATTATATTTCAAAGAAACAAATGAATCTCTAAAATCTTCTCTTTTTAAAAAAGTATTTATTCCTAACCCATTTGGGAATTCTGTTGGCATATCTTTCATCGAATGAACAGCAATATCTATTTCATGATTATATAATTTTTCTTCAATTTCCTCAGTAAAAAGACCTTTCCCACCAATTTCTGTAAGAGGCCTGTCTAGAATCCTATCCCCTTTAGTACTTATAGTAATTATCTCTATGGATTTATCATGTAACTTATGATGATTTGTAATTTCTCTTTTGACTTCTAAAGCTTGAGCCAAAGCAAGAGGTGAACCTCTTGTTCCTATTTTAAGCTTATTTGCGCTAAAATCTCTTTTATTTGATTTAATATCCATATATACATGGATATCTTGAATGCAAAAAAGATACAAGAACTCCCTTATGAAAAAAAAATTAACTGATAATGTGTGGCGAGTTTTAGGATTAGAGAGCAGCTGTGATGATACTGCAGCATCTGTTTTAAAGATTGTAGATAATAATAAAGAAAAAAAAGTTGATATATTATCTTCTATTGTATTCAACCAAAATAAACTACATGTCAATTTTAATGGCGTTGTACCAGAGATTGCTGCAAGAGCTCATAGTGAAAAAATTGATATATGTACAAAAGAAGCTCTTAAAAAAGCCTCCCTATCCATTAAAGATATAGATTTAATTAGTGTTACATCAGGACCTGGTTTAATTGGTGGTCTTTTATCAGGTGTAATGTTTGCAAAGGGTTTAGCAAAAGGATTAAAAATACCTTTAATCGGAGTAAATCACTTAGCTGCACACTGCTTATCTGTAAAAATTTTTCATAAACTAAATTTTCCTTATTTGACTTTACTAGTTTCCGGTGGACATTGTCAGTTTTTAATCGTGAAAAATGTAGATAGTTTCGTTCGAATAGGAGGAACAATAGACGATGCTCCAGGTGAGTGCTTTGATAAAATAGCAACATTTCTTGGTATTGGGTATCCAGGAGGACCATTAGTTGAACTTAAATCAAAAAATGGAGACGAAAATCGTTTCCCTTTTCCCAAACCACTGACTGATAACACCTGTAATATGTCTTTTTCAGGACTTAAAACTGCAGTAAAACGGGAAACTGAAAAGTTAATTGATAATCAGGGTGGATTATATCATGGAGATGTTGAAGACATATGTGCTTCATTTCAAAAAACAACATCAGAAATTTTCAAATATAAAACTATGAATGCTATCAAATTTTTTAATAATAATTTTAAAGGTGATAAGAATTTAGCAATAGTTGGTGGAGTGGCAGCTAATAAAAAAATTAGACACGAACTTCAAGAGGTTGCATTCCAAAATGATTTTGGATTTTTGACTGTGCCAGCTCAATACTGCACTGATAATGCAGCTATGATCGCATATCTAGGTTTTGAAAAGTTTATCTTAAAAAATTATAATAATCTTGATCTAGTTGTTAAACCTAGGTGGCCTTTAGATCAAACATCCCCACCAATATTGGGTTTTGGGAAAAGAGGGGCAAAAGCTTGAAAATAGGAATCATTGGTTCTGGAAAATTTGGTACTTCTTTAGCATTTAATTTTTCTAATAACTTTAAAAAAGTTTATCTTTGGAACAGAACACAAACAAATAAAAATGAACTTGTAGAAAAGATAAATAACTTAAATGAAGGAATTTTAATTAATAAATTAAATCCTAATTTAAAAATAATTAAATCATTAAAAAGGGTTGTGGAAAATACTGATGTCATTTTACTTTGTATTAAAGCACAAAGTATGTTTGATTTTTTAGCAATTAACTTTAACTCATTTAAAAATAAACCACTAGTTTTTTGTTCTAAGGGTATTGATACGAAATACTGTTTATTTCAAACTGAGATTGCCGAAAAGTTTCTAGACAAAAAACTATTTTCTGTTCTCTCTGGACCCGGATTTGCTTCAGATATTGTGAGAGAAAAACCTATTGCTCTTTCTCTTGCTTGTAAAAACGTAAATTTAGGAAAAAAAGTACAACATATGCTTTCTTCGCCAAGCATTAGAATTTATTTAAATAATGATTTAATAGGAACTCAGTTAGGTGGTGCTCTTAAAAATGTAATAGCTATTGCATGTGGAATTTCAGATGCAAATGAATTAGGAGAAAGTGCAAAAAGTGCTATAATTACAAGAGGGTTTTCTGAAATAAGACAAATTGGTAAAACTTTTGGGTGTAAAATTGAAACTCTTTTTGGTCTTTCTTGTTTAGGTGATCTTACTTTAACATGTAATTCTAAACTTTCTAGAAATTATAATTTTGGATTAAAAATTGGAAAGAATCTAAAAAATAATAATTACA
>MDTB01000913.1_pt1 | contig 10308 bp, 20 predicted proteins | sample 811161 | NCBI WGS metagenome assembly MDTB01 (sample SAMN05326650, study PRJNA326480) | marine metagenome | isolation source: seawater | place: Mediterranean Sea | collected 2009
AATTTTTTAAAGTCAACTCTATATAAGGGCGATTATATCGCTAATTTCTTTATTTATTTGATCAATCGACCTTTCTCCATCAATGACCTTTAATAAATTCAATTTTTTATAATAATCAATTACTGGTTCAGTAGATTTTTCATAAGTCTTGTATCTTTTGATTGCTATTTCTTCACTATCATCTGCTCTTTTTTCTAAATTACGTCTCTCTGAAATTCTTTTTTTAATTGTTTCTAGAGAAACAGATAGTTTAAGAACTAGATTTATTTTTTGACCATATTTACTAAGTAATGCGTTAAGAGTTTTGGCTTGATTTAAATTTCTTGGATAACCGTCAAAAATTAATCTATTTTTATATTTATTTTCTGAAATAAAGTTCTCGACTAATTTTTTAACAACATCATCAGAAACTAAGACACCAGAATTTATAATAGATGAAATTTCTTTTCCTAAGGTAGTTTTATTTTTAATTTCTTCTCTCAGAATTTGACCTGTTGAGAGTTGATATAAATCATACTTTTTTACTATAAAATCTGCTTGAGTGCCTTTACCAGCACCAGGAGGTCCAAATATAATTAAGTTCATAAAATTAATTATTTTCCGAACTTTGTCTTTCTTATTAATGATTCATATTGAGAGCTCATTAATCTTGTTTGTACTTGAGTTACAGTATCCATTGCAACTACTACAACAATTAGAATTGAGGTTCCTCCCAAGTAAAAAGGAATTGGATACTTTGCTATTAAAAATTCAGGCATTAAGCAAACAAAAGTAAGATATAGAGATCCAACTGTCGTTAATCTAATTAAAATGCTTTCTATATATTCAGCAGTTCTTTCTCCAGGTCTGATTCCTGGAATATATCCTCCATATTTTCTTAAATTTTCAGATGTTTCTTTTGGATTAAAAACAATAGATGTATAAAAAAAAGAAAAAAATATAATACCTGAAGCATATAGTAACATATATAAAGGTTGCCCTTGAGTAAACATAGAGGAAACTTGTAAAAACAAATCTGAATCGGAAAAACCAAAATTAGTAAATGTTACTGGCAAAAGTAATAAAGCAGATGCAAATATAGCTGGAATAACTCCCGCTGTATTTATCTTAAGAGGTAAATGTGATGACTCTCCTCCATACATTTTGTTTCCAACTTGTCTCTTGGGATAATTAATCAAAATTTTTCTCATTGCTCTTTCAAAAAAAACAATAAACAATACTGTAAATATTACTAAAACAAATATTCCTACAATCATCAATGCAGATAATGCGCCTGTTCTTCCTAATTCAAAAGTTGACGCTAAAGCTCTAGGGATTTCTGCTACAATGCCTGAAAAAATTATTAATGAAATACCGTTTCCAACTCCTCTTAAAGTTATTTGTTCACCTAGCCACATTAAAAAAGTTGTTCCAGCTACTAAAGAAATCGTAGTTACAATCCTGAAACTCATTCCTGGTTCAATTACTAAATTTCCAGCATTTTCTAAACCAACTGACACTCCATAACCTTGTAAACAAGCAATTAAAACTGTTCCATATCTTGTGATTTGTGTAATTTTTTTTCTTCCTATTTCTCCCTGTTCTTTTAAATTTTTAAAATAATCAGAAACTCCAGTTAATAATTGAACTATAATTGAAGAAGAAATATAAGGCATTATACCTAAAGCAAAAATTGCCATTCTTGTTACCGCTCCACCAGAAAACATATTAAACATACCAAGCAATCCTTTTTGACTTGAGGCCATTATTTCTTTTAAGGCTAAAGGATCAATTCCAGAAAGAGGAACATATGTGCCCAATCTATACACAATCAAAAGCAGAACAGTAAATAGAATTCTATTTTTAAGATCTTTCGCCTGGCTAAAAGATCCTGTTGTATTTAGATTTTCACCTGACATGCAATCTCATTATTTTTTAATAATATTTATTTTACCACCAGCCTTTGTAATTTTTTCTTGGGCTTGTTTTGATGCAAAATGAGCTGTGATATCTATTTTTGTCTTCAAATCACCTGACCCTAAAATTTTTAATTTTAAGTATCTTTTATTAATAATTTTTTTATTTTTTAGAGATTTTAAATCCAAAGGACCTTTAAAATCATTTTTGTTCTTGTCATAAATGTTCTGAATTTTTGATAAATTTAAAATCGCCATAGTCGCATTTTTTAGAGATTTAAATCCTCTTTTTGGTAAACGTCTGTATAAAGGCATTTGACCACCTTCAAAACTTTTAATTGCAACACCAGATCTAGATTTTTGACCTTTGTGACCTCTTGAAGAAGTTTTCCCTTTTCCAGAACCAATTCCTCTTCCAACACGTATTTTCTTTTTATTGTTCTTTACTAGATTGTTTAATTTCATTGTTTAGCTTCTCGTTTCAAAACTATATCTGATATTTTTTTTCCTCTTATTGCAGATAGAATTTTAGGTGAATTTTGAGATTTAAGTCCATTAACGCACGCTTTTAAAACATTATGTGGGTTAGCTGACCCTAGAGATTTTGCTACCACATCCTGAATTCCTAATACTTCACATGCCGATCTAATTGCTCCTCCAGCAATAATTCCAGTTCCAGATGGCGCAGATCTCATAAATACTTTTCCAGATCCATTTTTACCTGTTACATCGTGATGTAATGTTCTTCCTTCTTTAAGGGGAATTTGAATAAGATTTCTTTTTGCATCTTCAGTGGCTTTTTTAATAGCATCAGGAACTTGTTTAGATTTACCTTGACCAATTCCAATAGATCCTTTTTGATTTCCAACTACTACTAATGCTGCAAATCCAAATCTTCGACCACCTTTAACTACTTTAGTAATTCTATTTATAGCAACTAATTTTTCTTTTATATCACTATCTATTTTTCTATATTCTGGCATATTAAAATTTTAGTCCATTCTTCCGTAAAGTTTCAGCAAAAGCTTTGATTCTACCATGATATTTGTATGCTCCTCTATCAAAATAAACATCATTAATATTTTTTTCTTTAGCTCTTTTTGCAAGAATTTCACCTATTAAGTTAGATTTTTCCATTTTTTTAATCTTGCTTTTTTTTAGTTCTTTTTCTGTCGATGAAACCGATACTAAAGTTTTTTGCTCTTTATCATCAATTATTTGAGCAGAAAGATTTTTTAAAGATTTGGAAACAGAAATTCTGTATCTTTTAATGTTAATTTCTCTTAATTTTTTTCTATTTCTCAATTTTCTTTTAACTTTATTGTTTATTTTTTTCATTATTTCTTCTTTCCTTCTTTTCTTAGCACAAATTGTCCTCTTTCTTTAATTCCCTTACCCTTATAAGGTTCTACTGGTTTAAGACTCTTAATGTCGGCTGCAATTTTAGCAACAAGGTCTTTGTCTACTCCATTTATTTTAATTACAGTTTGTTTTTCAACAGTGATCTTTATATCTTTTGGAATAGTGAAATCTACATCGTGACTAAAACCGATTTGTAAATTTAGCTTTTCACCTTTAATATTTGCTCTAAATCCCACACCATTTAATTCTAATATCTTTTCATGTCCTGAGGAAACGCCTGTTATGGCATTATTTATTAAACTTCTGTAAGTCCCCCACATTATAGAAACTTTCTTATCTATTTTTTTTTCTAATGGTAAAATTTGAAATTCATTTTCATGAATTTTAGAGGAAAAAATTTTATCGTTTATAGTTAATGTTTTAGACCCTTTAGGACCTTTAATAGTTAAGTTGCTACCCTCAATCTTAATGGAAGACTCTTTCGGTATGACTATATTTTTTTTTCCAATTTTAGACATTAAAAAACCCTACAAATTATTTCACCACCTACATTATTTTTTCTAGCTTCTGTATCGCTCATTACTCCTTTTGGTGTTGAAAGTATAGCTAGTCCCAGACCATTCATTACTCTAGGAATGCTGTTTGCTCTAGAGTAAATTCTTCTACCTGGCTTTGATATTCTTTTAATTTCTTTAATTACTGGATCTCCCTCATAGTATTTAAGATTAATTTTTAAACTTATCTTATTTTTTTCAGTTTTTTCAATGTAGTAATCTTTAATGTAACCTTCATCTTTTAAAATCTTTAAAATATTTTTTCTAAAATTAGAGGAGGGTATATCAATTGAGCTTAAAGATCTCATTTGACCATTCCTAATTCTTGAAAACATATCTCCAATCGGATCTGTTAATGCCATATTGCTCCTTACCAACTCGATTTTGTTATACCTGGAATTTTGCCAGATGATGCCATATCCCTAAGTGCAATTCTGGAAATTCTAAGTTTTCTGTATACTCCGTGGGGCCTACCTGAAACCTCACATCTGTTTCTTATTCTAATTTTAGATGAATTTTTTGGTAATTTATTCAATTTTAATTGTGCAGCAAATCTTTCTGATAGTTCTAATTTCTTATTTTTTATTATCTTCTTTAAAGCTGCTCTTTTACTTGCGTACTTTTTAACTAGTTTTTTTCTTTTTAAATTTTTTTGTATTGCGCTTGTTTTAGCCATTATTACCTCAGTTTTGTTTTTCTTTTAAAGGAAAATTAAACTCTTTTAAAAGTTCTAACGTTCCTTGTTTAGTTTTACTTGTGGTTACAATTATTATGTCTAAACCTCTTATTTTATCCACTTTATCAAAATTTACCTCTGGAAATATAATATGCTCCTTTATCCCAAATGAGTAGTTATATGAATTGTCTATTCCCCTATAGCTTAATCCTCTAAAATCCTTAATTCTAGGTAAAGCAATATTTACTAACCTATCAATAAATTCATACATTTTGTGGGATCTTAGTGTTACTTTAACTCCTGCATTAAAGCCTTTTCTAGTTTTAAAATTAGAAATTGATTTTTTAAATTTTGTAATAATAGGCTTTTGACCAGCTATAAGAGCCATATCATCTACACAAGATTTAAGTTTTTTTCCATCTGAGGCATCTTCTCCTAAACCCATGTTTAAAATAATCTTTTGAATTTTTGGAACTTCGTGTTTGTTTTTAACATTAAGCTTACTCATTAATTTGACGATAATTTCCTTTTGATAAGTTATTTTTAATCTTGGTATCATTTTTTACCTACCACTTTTTTTTCTTTTTTATTTAAATCTAAATTCTTAACATTTGAATGATGGATGAAAGCTTCTTTCGAAACTATACCTCCTTTATTTTCTTTAGTTGGTTTCAAATGTTTTTTAATCATATTTATAGATTTTATTTTTACTTTATTTAATCTTCTATTAATTTCTAAAATTTCTCCAGTTTTCCCTTTGTCTTTACCTGAAAGAATTTTTACTTGTGTACCTTTTTTTAAAATCATTTTAAAGTACCTCCGGTGCAAGAGAAATGATTTTAGTGTGGCCTCTTGTTCTTAGTTCTCTTGTTACAGGGCCAAATATTCTTGTGCCTATTGGCTCACCCTTTTCATCTGTCAAGACAACTGCATTGGTATCAAATTGAACTTTCGAACCGTCGTCTCTATAAATTTCTTTTCTTGTTCTTACGACTACAGCTTTATGAACAGCTCCTTTTTTTACTTTTCCCTTAGGTATAGCATCTTTCACACTTATAACTATTAAGTCACCAACTGAAGCATATCTTCTTTTTGATCCACCAAGTACTTTTATACACTCGACTCTTTTTGCCCCAGTGTTATCAGCAACCATCAATTCTGTTTGCACCTGTATCATTATTTCATTACCTGCCAAGTTTTTTTCTTTGAAATTGGTTTGCATTCTATAATTACAACTTTTTCTCCTTCTTTAAATTTATTAGACTCATCATGAGCATGATATTTTTTAGTTCTTTTAATAATCTTTTTGTAAAAAGGATGTTTAAACTTTCTAGTAACTTCTACTACAATAGTTTTTTCATTTTTTGCACTAGTAACTATTCCTTTTAATATTTTTTTTGTCATTTTGTATTTTTAATAGTTGTATATAATCTTGCTATATTTTTTTTAATTTCATTGTATTGTGCAGGATTTTGAATTTGATTATTAATTTTTTTAAATCGAATATTAAACAAATCTTTTTTCAAAGTTATTATTTTTTTTTGAGCCTGGTCTCTAGTTAATTTTTTATCCTCTTGTTTTTTTGACATAAATTTATCTTTTTATAAACTTTGTTTTAATTGGTAACTTTGCTGATGCTTTGTACAGAGCAACCTTAGCCACCTCTTCAGTTACGCCATCTACTTCAAATATTATTCTGCCTGGTTTTACTCTACATGCATAATATTCAGGTGAACCTTTACCTTTGCCCATTCTTACTTCTGTTGGCTTTTTAGAAACTGGTATGTTTGGAAAAATTCTAGTCCATACTTTTCCAGTTCTTTTCATATACCTCGTCAAAGCAACTCTAGCTGACTCGATTTGTTTTCCAATAATTCTCTCTGGCTCCATAGCTTTAAGACCAAACTGTCCATAGTTTAATCTTATTGCTCTAGAAGCTTTCCCATGAATTCTTCCTTTAAAAGCTTTTCTATATTTAGTTCTTACTGGTTGTAGCACTCTTAACCCTTTCTTTTTTCTCTTTATCTACATCTTTGGCCATTAACTCGCCTTTATAAATCCAAACTTTAACACCTATTATTCCATAAGTAGTTAATGCTTCTGCAAAACCATAATCGATGTCGGCTCTTAAAGTGTGTGAAGGTATACTTCCTTCTCTTAACCACTCTGTTCTAGCTATTTCATTACCTGCTAATCTACCGCTCAACATTACTTTAATACCCTTTGCATTTAATCTCATTGCTGATTGCATAGCTCTTTTCATAGCTCTTCGGTACGCTATTCTTTTAACTAGTTGTTGAGCAATATTTTCTGCGACTAGATTAGAGTTAAGTTCAGGCTTTTTAATTTCTTTGATATTTACATTTACATCGCCATTTGTAATTTTCATAATATTTTTTTTAATTTTTTCAATATCTGCACCTTTTTTTCCAATAACAAATCCTGGTCTAGAAGTGTGAATTGAAACAGTGCATTTTTTAGAAGATCTCTCTATCATGATTTCTGAAACACCAGAATTTGTAATATTTTTCCTTATATATTTTCTTATTTTAAAATCTTCTATTAAATATTTTCCAAAATCTTTTTTCTTTGCAAACCAAGTTGAGTCCCATCCTCTATTGATTCCTAATCTAAAACCTATTGGATTAATTTTTTGACCCATTATTTGCTTTCCTTTTTTTCTTTTTTTTCTTCTAATATTATTGTTATTCTGCTGAATGGTTTTTTTATAGGACTTGCTCTTCCTTTTGCTCTCGGTCTGAATCTTTTCATAACTAGTGATTTACCAACATAGGCTTCTTTAACAAATAGATTGTCAATATCATATTGATGGTTGTTTTCTGCATTAGAGATTGCAGATTTAACAGTTTTGCTAACTTCATTTGCTATTTTTTTTCTTGTAAATTCTAAATCTCTTAAAGCTAAATCTGCTTTTTTTCCTTTTATGTAATTTAATACTAAAGCTAACTTTCTAGGACTTGATCTTACATTTTTGTTTACAGCTTTTACTGTTGATTCATTATTTTTTTGCATTATTTGCTCCTGCTTTAGCTGGTTCAGAGGACAAAGCAGCAGCTGCTTTTTTGTCAGCTGGCGTGTGGCCTTTAAAAGTCCTAGTAGGAGCAAACTCACCGAGTTTGTGCCCAACCATTTCTTCGGAAATAGTTATAGATATAAAAGATTTTCCATTATGTATCATAAAACTGTGTCCAACAAAATCTGGTATAATTGTTGAATTTCTCGACCACGTTTTAATTGGTTTTTTGTTAGAAGTATCCTTAAGTTTGTCGATCTTTTTTAATAAACTAGGATGTACAAATGGTCCTTTCCAAACAGATCTAGTCATTATTTTCTTTTTTTCCTTCTCGTTATAATTAATTTATCACTTCTTTGTGGTCTTCTTGTTTTTAACCCTTTTGCTGATTGACCCCAAGGTGATACAGGACTTCTTCCACCAGATGTTTTTCCTTCACCTCCTCCATGGGGATGGTCAACAGGATTCATGGCTACACCTCTTGTTTGAGGTCTTTTGCCTCTCCATCTGTTTCTTCCGGCTTTTCCAATTTTAATATTCTTTTGATCTGGGTTTGAAACAACTCCAATAGTGCCTCTACAACTGCTATTCACTTTTCTTGTTTCTCCAGATGAAAGTTTTAATATAGCATGCTCTCCATCGTATCCAGATAAGGTTACTGAGGAACCTGCAGATCTAGCAAGTTTGCCACCATTTCCAGGAATTAACTCGACATTATGTAATGACGTTCCAGGAGGTATATCTTTTAATTCTAAAGAGTTTCCAATTTTAATTTCGGCATTTTTTCCTGACTCAACCTTATCTCCTAGTTTTAGTCCTTGTGGGCATATTATGTATGATTTTTCCTTATCTTCATAAGTAATTAAGGCTATATAAGCAGTTCTGTTTGGATCATACTCAATCCTATCAATTATAGCCGTCATATCTTTTTTTTTTCTAAAAAAATCAATAACTCTGAATTTATGTTTAGATCCGCCTCCTATATGTCTAGAAGTGATACGCCCATAATTGTTTCTACCACCCGTGAAATTTTGTCCACGAGTTAATGGTTTGTAAGGTGAGCCTTTCCATAAAGAACTTTTGTCTACAACAACTGTTCCTCTGCTTGACTTTGTATAAGGTTTAAAAGTTTTTAGTGCCATAATTAAATTCCAGTAGTTAAATCAATACTTTGACCCTTTTTTAGAGTGATAATTGCTTTTTTATAACCACTTTTGTAAGATTTTCTTCCTTGTTTAATCTTAAGTTTTGGTTTTCGATTTATAATATTCACCTTAACTACATTAACCTTAAATAATTTTTCGATATTTTTCTTAATAGTTTTTTTGTTAGCTTTGCTATGTACTTTAAACACAGTTTTATTTTGATCTGATAAAATAGTTGCTTTTTCTGTAATAATTGGATTTCTTATTGAATCTAAATAATTAATTTTTTTCATTTAAAATCCTTTCTTGTAATTTTTTTATTGATGATGAAGTCATGACAACATTTTTATATTTAATTAAATCGTAAATATTTGCTCCCTCTTGATTTATTAATTTTATATTTTTAATATTTCTTGCTGATTTATTAATATTTTTTAAAGAATCCATGTCTGAAATAATTAATGCGTTATCCAAATTATTTTTTTCTAAAAATTTATTAAATTCTTTCGTTTTTTTAACCTCTTTTTTTATATCTGCTAGTATATATAAACTTTTATCAAAATTCTTTTTTGACAACGTTTGTGCGAGAGCTAATTTTCTAACTTTTTTATTAATCTTTTTAATCTTATATACCGCACCTTTTGGACCATGGGCTACACCACCTCCAACAAATAATGGAGCTTTTCTGCTTGCATGACGGGCGCCTCCACTTCCTTTTTGAGCAACAATTTTAACAGTAGAACCTTTGATTTGATTTCTTTGTTTAGTTTTAGCTGTTCTTGGTTTTGCATGATTTAATTGCCAATCAATAACAAATTTTATTAGCTTATGATTTACTTTTAATTTTACTATTTTATCCGACACTTCAATCGTCTCCGAGGTTTTTCCGTCTATATTTAGTAAAGGAAATTTCATGTTTTACTTTTTCCCTTTCTTAGCTTCAGCTTTCTTTACTTTTGCTTCGTATTTTTCGCTGACTGTTTTTCTTTTGATATTTTTAACAGACTCTCTTAAGTAAACCGTTGTATTTTTTGATCCTGGTATTGAACCTCTTAGATAAATCAAGTCATTCTCTAAATCTGATTTTATTATTTCTAAATTTAACATCGTTCTCATTTTATCTCCCATATGACCAGCCATCTTCTTACCTTTAAAAACTTTTCCTGGGTCCTGATTTTGACCAGTAGATCCATGAGCTCTATGAGAAACTGAGACTCCATGAGAAGCTCTTAACCCAGCAAAGTTCCATCTTTTCATACCTCCTGCAAAACCTTTTCCAATTGTTTTTGATCTAACGTCTATAAATTTTTTATCTTTAAATATTTCTAACCCAAGCTCATTTCCCTCTTTAAACTGATCATTATTTTCAACTCTAAATTCTTTTAATATTTTTTTTGCTTCCGTCTTTTTCTTAGCAAAATACCCTTTCATTTGCTTTGTAAGTTTTGAGTTTTTTAACTTAAAAAACCCAACTTTTACGGCGTTATAACCTCTTTTTTCTTTTGTAATTACATCTAAAACTCTACCTTTTTCTATTTTAATAACCGTTACAGGAACAGACTGTCCGCCCTTCATAAACTCACGAGTCATTCCTATTTTTGTTCCTATTAATCCTATGCTCATTTTATATTTTAATTTCTAT
>MDTB01199356.1_pt1 | contig 10308 bp, 10 predicted proteins | sample 811161 | NCBI WGS metagenome assembly MDTB01 (sample SAMN05326650, study PRJNA326480) | marine metagenome | isolation source: seawater | place: Mediterranean Sea | collected 2009
AGGCATTTAAAAAAAGAAAAAGAGATAGGCCATTTTTAATTATAGCCAAAACTATAAAAGGATTTCCTCTTAGTTTTGCAAAAAATAACCCTTTATGGCATTACAGATCTCCAAGTAAAAAAGAGTACGTAACAGCAATAAAAAATATAAATAAATATAAATGAGAGTCACATTATCAAATACATTAATTGAACTCGCTCGAAAAAATAAAAATATTTATTTTTTAAACGCCGATATAAACCCTGGAAAATCTATAGACGAATTTAAATCAAATTTCCCAAATCGATATATAGACTGTGGAATATCGGAACAATCAATGATTGGGTTAGCGGCTGGATTAGCGTCTCAAGGTAAAAAGGTTTTTACTTACACAATAGCAACATTCTCTCTTTTTAGACCTTTTGAAATGGTTAGAGACGATTTGTGTTATCAAAACATGCCAGTGAATATTATTGGTCAAGGCGCAGGAACCTCATATTCTATTTTGGGAGGGACTCATTCAGCTCAAGAAGACGTTTCAATAGCAAGGTCAATTCCAAATATGGTAGTTTTTTCACCTTGTGATCCTTACGAATTAAAAAAAATTATAATCTACTGTGCTAAGATTTCAAGAACACCCACTTACACAAGGATAGGAAAGACTGGAGAAAAAAATTTTAATTTCACAGAAACTGATAAATGGAAATTTGGGAAATTAAGAAAGATTTGTAATGGACAAAAATTATGCATCATATGTCATGGACCAATAGTCAAATATGCTGTAGAGGTAAAAAAATATTTTGATAAAAAATATCCAATATCAATTTATAGTAGTCATACCCTTAAACCATTTGATAAAAAAGGCTTAGAAAAGATATTTAAAAGATACGAAAATATTTTGGTTTTAGAAGATCATTCGGAGATAGGTGGATTACAAACTATTGTAAAAGAAAATGCATTTGATAAAAAATATTCTGGAAATATTTTGTTTAAATCTTTAAAAGATAAATTTATTCATAATTATGGAATGCAAGATGACTTGCTTAATAGTCACGGAATTAGCGTAAAAAAGATTATCAATTTGGTAAAAAAATTAAAATAAAATTATATATTTTCTTGAATTTGTGATTAAAAAAAAAAAAATTTCCATTATTATTCCTTTTTTCAATGAAAAATATGAGATACCGTTTCTTATAAATGATATATTTAAATTTGAAAAAAAAAATCCAAACCAAATTTATGAATATTTGTTTATTAATGACTGTTCTACAGATAATAGTGTAGAAATATTAATAAATAATATCAGTAAAAAAAAATTTCCTAAAAAAAAAATCAGGTTAATTCACAATAAGAAAAACCTCGGTTGGGCAAATTCTTTAAGACGAGGATATAAGTATTCTAAGGGTGATTACTGTCTTTATATTCCAGGAGATGGAGAGGCGAAATTAACAAAATTTATGAATATTAAATTACTAAAGGAAGAATTTGATGTCTTATTAATCCAAAGAAAAGCAATGAAAGGAAGGCCTTTATCAAGAAGGATAATTTCAAATATTTACAGGATTCTAATATCAATTTTATTCCTTCTAAAAATAAGAGATTATAATGGCCTTATTATTGTAAAAAAAAAAAAAATTAAAAACTTACATTTAAATTCAAATTCTTTTTTTATAAGTGCAGAGATAATAGTAAAAGCAATTAAAAATAAGATGAAATTAAATGAAGAATATTTTTTTTCTGTTGAAACAAAAAAAAAATATAAATCAACTTCATTAAGCTTTTATCAATTCTGCTTACTAATAATGGATACTATCAAAACATTTTATTATTTAATTTTTAAATAAGTTTCATATCGCTTAAAATAATTTTTATTAAAAAAATAAATAAATAAATAAATATTTGCTATTGTATAGAGCGGGACAACATGCCTTGTGTATACAAAACCTACTAGAAAAGGAAATAAGTATAAGATAAAAAATAAAATACAGAAATTATCTAGTTTAGAAAAATTTTTTTTTAATATATTTTTTGCAATTATGAAGAAAGCAAATAAGAAAGGTATTTTATTTATAAAATTTACAAGGTGAATTTTATTATAGTTGTCTGAGTCTTTGTATTGTGCATCTTTTTTAATATTGAAGAATATAACATTAAGTTTCTTCAGAACACTTTTTAAATAAATGCCTAAATTGTTTTTAATAAAATTAATAGTATATTTTTTATAATAATTATCTAATTCGAACTCATTTTTTATATTTTTTGTATTATCATAGTTATTATCTAAAATCTCTTGATACAAAATATCTGGGCTTTCAAGTGGGTAAAGATCCAAAAATTTATCATTATTTGCTGTAGCTAGTGTTATTCCTCCGATAGACACTAATGATAGTGGGGATATTAATTTTTGAGTTTTTTCATAAATAAAGAATGACCATAAAATAAAACAGATCAGTATTGATAAAATTGGCAATTTTTTTTTTTCTGAAAAAAAAATATAAATTACAAACCCATATATAAAAAAACATAACGAACCCTTTGTCATATATAGGATTACAAGGTTAATTGATAAATAAATCTCTCTATATTTCAAATTAGAAAAAAAAATTAAAAAAAGACTAATTATTAAATAATTTATATATCCTTCCTCTGGAACAATTAGTAAAGAAATTTGTAAAGTGTAAGGATTATGAAAAATTAAGATCAAAAAAAAAAATACATATATATTTTCATGAAAAATCTTTTTTACTAAAATAAATATGACAGAAAAAAAAATAATATTTTTAATTATATAAATTAAATAAAAATCAGTTGTTATATACAAATATAATGATGACAAAAAATAAGGTATAAAAGGTACTCTCCCTGCAAAAAAATCTATATCTGTGTTAATATCTAATTTTGTGACATATCCATCACCATTAATAATACTATTTACTATGTATGAATATGTGTGTGTTAAATGTTCGATTGATATTTTTGAACCTTCAACAAGTTGGGGGTATTTAATTAGTAAATAATAACAAAATATAATATTTATAGTAATAAAAATTATAAAAGTAAAAAATATAAATACAAAATTATTGTTTATAACTAATCTTAAAATGCTTCTCATTTTATATTAAATAAATTTTTTAAAAAATTATTTATCAAAATGATTAAATGAGTTTTTCCTAAATTTAAATACAAATAATCTTTTTTGTTAAAAATGGTTTTGGAATTAAGTAATCTTTCTATTCTTAAATTAAATATAATTTTATCGTTATAAATTTTACTTAATATTGATTTTTTAATTAAATAGTTATTATTAATTAGAATAGAAATAATTTTGAATCTTATAGAGCTTATTGGCGCGTAAAAAAAGACATGAATATTAAATATTATCAAAAAGAAAAATAATGATGAAATTAAAAAAATATAAAAATTTTCATATTTTAAGAAACTAAAGTATGTGAAAACGATAAAAGATACAGTTAAGCATTTTAAGAATTTATTGAGATAACTTTGTTTTTTAATAAATGATAAAAAAAAAAATAATACTATAAATAAAATAGTTGATGTAAGTAGTGTATATAATTGACTAAAGTAAATATTATCCATTTTTTATATTATTATTTTTAATTTTTTCTAAAAATAAAAATAAATTAAAAATAAATAAATTTTTTTTATTATATTTTACCAAATTTTTTTTATGCTCAAGATAGTCAGCTTTAATTAAGCTTTTAAACCTTATTTCGAAAAATTTTTTTTTAGAGAAAAATTTATAGAGACTCTTTTTTTTTATTTTTTTTTTATTATATATTTCTGTTAATAAATCTAAGGATGGACTTCCCTCTATTGGCATAATAGTAATAAATGAATAGGTTAAGCAGCTTACGAGAATAAACAATAAATAATATAGAATTTCGTAAAAATCATTAATTTTTGAAAAATAAATAAATATTATTAAACTTATTGAAAACAATAAAAATTCAATAATAAATAATTTTTTTCTAAAAATTCTAAAGAAAATAATATTTAATAAAATCGAAAAAAAAATACAGATTAAAAAATTTACGACATTGACGATCATTATCAATTTTCCAATAATTTCTTTATTTTTTCTCTATCTAAATTTTTGTTAGTTATAGCTTTATTTATTTGAATAATTCTTTTACTTGTTTCGAAATAATTTATTTTATCATCGCAAATCATAATTTTATCATTCGTTGTTTTTAATAATTTTTTTCCTAAAGTTATTTCCTCTGATAATTTTTCTCCCTTTTTTAATCCTATAATTTTTATTCCTATATCTCCTTTAGGATTTGATTTATGTTTAAAAGTGTTTCCACTTAATTTGATAATTCTTTTTGCTATTTCATAAATTTTAATCTGTTTTCCCATTTCTAAAGCAAATATTTTAAATTGATTTTTATTAAAATAAGAGGAATTTATGACTAATTGGACAGCTTCATTTATCGACATAAAATAACGCTCTACTTTTTTATGTGTAACCGTTAAAGGCAATTTTTCTTTTAATTGATTTAAAAAAATAGGTATTACAGATCCACTTGAGCCAATCACATTTCCAAATCGTACCACAGAGAAAGATGTTTTTTTAAATTTGTATTGTTTATATAGGTTATGCGTAATTAATTCTCCGAATCTTTTTGTCAGTCCAAGTATACTTTCAGGATTTACTGCTTTATCAGAGCTTATAAACACAAAATTTTTAATCTTTTTACTATATGCAAAATCAATCATATTTTTTGTACTTAGAATATTATTTTTAATCATTGAGAAGGGATTTTCCTCTCCTAAAGCTACATGTTTATATGCTGCCGCATGATATATTTCATCAACCTGCAATTTTTTAAAACGCAGTTTTAAGAATTCTAAATCACTACAGTCTCCTAATATAGGAATAACTATATTTTTTTTAAATTTCTTATTGTTTTCTAGTTTTTTCATTAAATTAAACAAATTTATTTCTGAGATATCCAATATATAAATTTTATTTGGGTAATATTTAAGTATTTCATGACACAATTCTGATCCAATTGATCCTCCACCGCCAGTAATTATTATTTTTTTTTTAAAAATTTTTCTTTTTAATATTTTCTTATCAACAATGATTTTAGGTCGATCAATTATATCAAAAAAATTTATTTTGTTTTCAAGTGTTTTGGTAATAAATGTTTTTAAATAATTTTTTGTGGTTGAAATTCTTCTAATTCTTATATTCTTATGTTGAATTAAATTGTAAAGATTTTTAAATTTTCTCTCAGAATAATTTTTTGATCCCACTATTATTTCATTTATTTTATATTTGTTTACAATTTTGTTTAATTGATTTTTTTTATAGATTTTAATTCCGTTAATCTCTCTTTGCTTATATGTTCCAAAATTATCAACAAAAGCTTTGACAGTTCCATAATTTGAAAACTGTCTTAAATTGTTAAGTAAGGAAACTGTATTTTCATTTATTCCAAAAATTAAGATGTTGTTTTTAACGTTTTCCTCGTTTTTTTTAGATTTAACAAAATAATTTAAAATAATTCTATGAATAATTATTAATATACCAATAAAAATTGGAGCAATAAAAGATATCGATCTTGGGAAATAAATATATTTATATGCTATCAAATTTATAATAATTAATATTAATTGAATTAGAACAATAGCTTTAACGATTTTCAAGATTGAAAAATTATCAAAAAATCTAATAAGTATTTGGTAAATATTAAATAATGAAAATATTATATAAAAAATACCAGCATAAATTAAATAAATAAAAAAGTTTACCTCCCAAAATGGATAGAAAGTCTCCAAGCGTAAAGAAAATGCCACAGAAATAGAAATTACAATAATTATCGTGTCACTAAGTAATAAAATTAGTTTTTTATTTAAGTTTGATAATTTTAATTTAGTCATCGATAACTTTATTTACGACTTATATATAATTTTTTTAATTGCAATAATTGTTTCATCGACATTATAATTTTTAATTTTAGTTTTTACATTTTTTATTAATTTGTTTTGGATTTTCCTATTATTTGAAAGTTTTAGAACTATTTTGACTAAGTTGTTAGGCGTATTATATATAAAACCTGTATGTTTATTTTTAATTAAGTCATGAGTTGCTCCGCAATTAAGTGAACTTATAACTGGTAGACCTGAGGCCATAGCTTCATTTACAACTAATCCCCAAGTTTCATATTTTGATGTTAGTAAAAGATAATCATTATTTGAATAAATTTTTTTCAATTCTTTCTGATTTCTGAAACCTAGCATAGATATATTACTTAAACTCTTAATTTTGATTTCTTTTTTACAAGTGTCAAATAGTGGTCCAGAGCCAACAATGTTAAAATGTATATTTTTTTTATTTTTTAATTTTTCTGCAATTTTGATAAATAGTAATGGGTTTTTCCTATCTATTAATTTACCTACAAACAAAAAATTTATTTTTTTTTTTAATTTTGAACTTTTTTTATTTTGAAAAAAATTGTTATCAACAAAATATGGTGCATTAAAGAGCCTCGAATTGTCAATAGCAAAGCTTTTATAAAATTGCCTATTTAGTTTTCCTATTGTTAAAAAAAAATCTATATGCGAGAAAAGAAATTTTAGGAAAAAAAACTTAATAATTCTTTTAAATATAGTATTTTTTAAACGTAGATTTGTTTCTACTCTAAGTATTGTTTTAATTTTTAATTTTTTTGCGATAAATAATGCCTTTAAGTATAAAATATTTGACCATCCAAATATCAATATCGCATTATATTTATTTTTGCTTAATAAATTCTCTAGATTTTCAAAGGAAACTTTCCAATGATCTACATTTATATTTTCCTTTTTTGGGAGGAAATAGTTATAGCCTTTGAGTAATTCAATATCCCAATTAAACTTTTTGTTAAATCCTTTATCTTTTAATTTTGAATTTGAGCCATGTTTCGAAGCAAAAAAAACATCTAGTTTTATATTACTTGAAGATAATTTTTTAAACAATGGTACCTGATATTGTATAGGATGTGTCGTTATTATTGCTATACTTTTTTTCAATGTTTGATGTCCTTTCCAGTACTAATAACATTTATTGTTTTTAAAAGTATTTTTAAATCTAAAAATAAGGACTGTTTATCTTTATAATTTTTATCAAATTCTACTTTTTCTTTTATTGATAAATTATCTCTACCATTAATTTGAGCTAAACCTGTAATTCCAGGTTTTAGAGAATTTAGATTTAAAGTATCTCTTTCTTTAATTAAATTTATTTGATTTAACAATGCTGGCCTTGGTCCAACCAATGACATTTCCCCCAAAATTACATTCAGTAGTTGTGGTAATTCATCAATACTGTATTTTCTTAATACTTTTCCAAATCTTGTTATATATTTATTTGGTTCTTCAAGATTGTTAGTATCAACTTCTGGGGTACTAGATTGCATTGTTCTAAATTTAAACATAAAAAAAGTTTTTTTATTCTGTCCAATTCTTTGTGATATAAAAAATATTGAACCTTTGCTATCTAGTTTAACTATAGCAGCAACAAGCAATAACGGTATAAAAAGTAATATCGATACAATTATTGCAGTTATTAAATCAAAGATTCTTTTCAATTTTTTTTTTTAAGTTTGACTAAAAAAGTAATAACGAAAATATAAGCCAATAAATAAAATATTATATATATTAATTTATTTTCAATATTTAAGTATAAGTAAATACTAATTAAAATATAAGTTAGAATTATTACAAATGAAATATTTTTTGAAAAGTAACTTGATACAAGATGGTGTATATGGTTTGTATCTGGCTTAAATGGATGCCTACCTGATAACAACCTTGTGATAAATAACCTAAACATATCTAATCCTGGCAATCCCATAATTATAAAAATTTCATCTGCATAAAAACTAAGATTATCGTAATTATTTGATTTTATGAATAAGTAAGAAATTATATATGCTGCAAATTGTATTCCACTTTCTCCCATATATACTTTATTGTTGAAGTTCAAAGTAAGAAATATCATTAGTGGGAAAATTAAACTTAAAATTAAATTAAAGGAAATTCCTTTAAATAAAAAAATTATAAATATTATTAATATATATGTGCCAGATTGAAGATTGATTCCGTCAAACATGTTTAAAGCATTCATAAATAAAAGAAAAGCAAGTATAGTAAAAAAATAAGAGAAGTTTTTTAAATCTATAGAGTTTTTTAGAAATGAAAACTGCAATTCGGTAATTAACAGATTGTTATCAACTGTTACAAATAATAAAACCAAAAAGAATGAAATAATTAGTTTGTAGTTTGCAGACAACTTGAATTTATCATCATATAAACCATATAAAAAAAAAATAATAGAACCGAAAACTAAAGAAAACAATTCTCTTGAATTCATTATATAGTCAAAAGTAAATAACTTATTGTTATATGTGTGTAGTAGAAAATAAATTAAAAAGTTAATAAATAGAATTGTTCCACCTAATAGAGATACTGGCTTAGTTTGGAATTTTCTTTTACCATCTCCATAATCCTTAAGATTAAAATAAATTTCGATTTTATTGAAAAAAATTAAAAACATAATACTTGTTAATACAGATGGAATTATTACCAATAGACTCATTCTTGTAACGTTTTTTTATATAGATAAATTGTATACCCTATAGGCATAAAATATATAGTTGACATCCAGTTATTAAAAAAACTTCCTGACGGTAGGAACGGAAATAAATTTGAAAAGAAGAAAATATATATCATTGTCAAACTGTCGTTATGGTTTGAATTTTTTGAAAAAGATACCTTTAAAAATATTCTAAAAAGCTTGTAGGATACAGCGATAAATAGAGAAAATACCGTTAGGAAACTAAAAATACCTGTTTCAGCTAAAAGCTGCATAAAAGTATTATGTGGATGTGTAGTACATGCGTAATCATATAAAAAATTTTCTGGCTTTGAGCAATATTTTCTGAAGCTTTTCACACCATGACCTACTATTGGCTTTTCTTTGAACATCTTGTAGGCAATTATATAATGACCTTCATAAGTTTTACTAAAAACTTTTATTCTTTCTTGAGGATTAGAAATATCCATTTGAGATATTACTTGATTATAAAATCTTTCTTTTAATTGAGGATTGGTAGCTATTAATAAAGAAGAAAAAAATAAAATTAGTGTTAGAGAAAACAACAATATTTTTCTTGTGTTTTTACAACAAAGTATAGTTAGAATTATTGAAATAATAATAATAGCTAGTGATGTTCTTTCGCCACTTATTAAAGTAATGAAAAAAGAAATAGTTACTATTAATGAAATTTGGTAATTATTAATATTTAAATTAAATTCTTTTTTACTAAAAAAAATTAATGACATTATAAATGGAAAAAACCTTGCAACATAACTGCCAAGAACTTCATCATTGCCAAAAAAACTTGTTATTCTAAAATTAGAATCTATTTTTTTCCATCCAAATATATTTTTTCCGAAAAAAAATTCATAAAAAGAGTCAATACTTAAAACCAATAAAATTAATAAAAAAACAAACACTAAATATTTGAGAATTTTAGGGTTGTTACTTATTATAGAATAAATAGCTACACTAAAAATTCCAAAGCGTAAGTATGGAATTGATCTTTGAAAACTAAATGAAGAGTATTCTGAAAGAAAAGAAGAAATTAATAATATTAAATAAAAAAGTATAAAAATTATAAAAAATTTATTTTTAAAGATATCTAAATTCTTTTCTAAACTTGTTTTAATTATAAAAAGAAGACATATCAATGACAATGAAAGATCTGGTAAAAATGGTCCCGTAACCAGAAAAATAGGTATTAGAACATACAATATTGAAGATATAAAAAAAAATTTATCGTTAATAAAATTTTGTTTATTCATTTAAATTTAATTTGTAATAATTTAAATGGAAATCTTAGAAAAGTTAAAAATATATTTGAATAAAAGTTATTTTTTTTTAAAGCGTTGTTAATCTCAATAGACGAGGTTATATAACTTTTAAGGTTTTTACCACTTTTGCCCCCAGAGGTCATAAAAATGTAACAACGATTAATTTTTTTATATGTTAAATTATTTTTTAAAAAGGACCTTAAGAAATATTCAAAATCTCCAGCAATTTTATAATCTTCACTATATAATCCAATAAGCTTTATAGCTTTGTTTGAAAAAAAGGAGGATACATGAGGTGGTGAATAACCAATTCTCAACATCCAAGGAAAAAAGTTGTTCGCAGGATAATATCTAATTATTTTTGAATCATTAATGTTTTTTTTATAAGCTGTATCTGCAATCAATAGATCTAAAGTTTTTTTTTTTTTTAAATTGATTAACAAC
>MDTB01203788.1_pt1 | contig 10308 bp, 8 predicted proteins | sample 811161 | NCBI WGS metagenome assembly MDTB01 (sample SAMN05326650, study PRJNA326480) | marine metagenome | isolation source: seawater | place: Mediterranean Sea | collected 2009
AGAAACTTAATATCTAGCCTTTTAGACAGAGCTCTTCTAACAAGATGCGAGTACTCCGTCAAGATCCTTACTGTTTCTTTAGTGTCTACGCCTCCTAAAGGAATAACATATACCCTAGCTGTCTTCAGATCTGGTGTCATTCTAACTTCAGTTACAGTTATAAGCTTTGAGTTAATTACCGGGATTTTAGCCTCATTTCTAATAAACAATTCCCCAATATTTTGCTTAACCAACTCACCAACTCTCAATTGTCTTTGACTAAAAGGTCTTTGGGTAGATTGACTATTCATCATTTTATATAGATCTTTGAATTTTTTCTGACAAGTAAGACTCTATTACGTCTTTTTCTTTAAAATCAATAAAGTCTTTTATGCTTATACCGCACTCTTGGCCATTGCCTACTTCTTTAACCTGATTTTTTTCCCTAAAAATTGATAAAATTTCTCCGTTGTATACAACTACACCGTCTCTAATTATTCTTGCCTTTGATTTACTTTTTATCTCACCACTAATAACTTTTGAACCCGCTATCTTTCCTGCAGTGGAAACTTTAAAAATTTTTTGTATTTCAGCACTTCCAAGTAAAGTTTCTTTTACATCTGGTTCCAGTAGGCCAGATAGAGATTTCTCTATGTAATCTAATGCCTCGTAAATTATATTAAAATATTTAATATCAATTTTTTGTTCTTCAGCTAATTTCTTTGCTTCTCTATTGGGTTTTACATTAAAACCAATGAGTAATGCGTTTGATGCTTTGGCTAAAGATACGTCTGTTTCGTTGACCATTCCAATGTCAGAAAGAATAATCTTAGCTTCAACTTCTTTGTGTTCTATTTTATTTATGGCCATTTTTAAAGCTTCACTAGAGCCTTGAACATCAGATTTGATTATAATGTTAAGTTCATCTTTATCTTTTGTATCTTCAAATAAAGTAGTTTTATCTTTGGCTAAATTCTTGTTTTGTACATTGTCATTTTTTCTAAATTCAGTGAGTTCTTTGGCCTCGTTCTCATCTTTAGTTACCATAAATTCAGCTCCAGCATATGCTGAACTATTCATTCCAAGTATTTCCACTGGCATAGAAGGAAGGGCCTCATTTATCATTTTTCCTTCATAGTTTATCATTGCCCTAATTTTTCCCCAAGTATCTCCGCAAGTAAAATAATCTCCTCTTTTCAACTTTCCATTGATGATTAAAATAGTTGAAACTGGACCTTTGCCTTTGTCAATTTTTGACTCTATAACAACTCCTCTTGCTTTATCACTGTAAGAAGCTTTTAAGTCTAAGATTTCAGATTGAAGAAGGATGCTTTCTTTTAATTTATTTAAATTAAGTTTTTTTAAAGCTGATACCTCTACAAATAAAGTGTCTCCACTTAAATCTTCAGCAATTAATTCGTATTGCATCATTTCATTTTTTATTTTACTTATATTTTTTTCCGGTAAATCACATTTATTAATTGCTACAATAATTGGAACTTTTGCTGCTTTAGCATGCTTAATAGCTTCTACGGTTTGAGGCTTTATTCCATCGTCAGCTGCTACTACTAAAACTACGATATCAGTAATCTTTGACCCTCTTGCTCTCATTTCTGTGAATGCAGCATGACCAGGCGTATCGATAAAAGTAATTAATTTATTCTCATCTGTTTTTACTTGATAAGCTCCGATGTGTTGGGTAATACCACCATATTCTCCTGAAACAACATTTGAGTCTCGCAATGAATCTAGTAAAGATGTTTTTCCGTGATCTACGTGACCCATAATTGTAACTACTGGAGGCCTATTTTTAATTTCACCTTCAAATTTTGTTTTAGATTTATTCGTTTCTAAAGAAGGTTTTTCTTCCAAAATAGGTTTATGACCAAACTCTTTAACGATATATTCGGATGTGTCTTTATCAATATTATGATTTATTGTAGCAACGACTTTCATATTAAATAAAAATTTAATAATTTCACTAGACTTCTCGGCCATTCGATTTGAAAGTTCTTGAATAGTAATTTGTTCAGGAATTTTTACCTCTCTTATTACCTTTTTAAATTCTTTCTTTTCTTCCCCCTCTGGCTTCTTTTTTTCTTTAAGTCTTGCACGCTTAACAGAAGCTAAACTTCTTTGTTTAATCTCGATTTCTTCTACATTTAAGGCCCTAGAAACTGTCAGCTTAAAATCACGTTTATCTACTGGTCCTTTAAGCTTTAATTTACTTTTACCGGCTGGGTTATTGTCTTTTTTTATAAATTCTTTAGTAGCTTGTTGTTCTATAAATTTTCTTGCAAAATTTTTTTTCTTAGCATCTGGATTTGTGTTTGACGTTAAAGAGGGTTTATTAAATGATTTGTTAGGTCTAAATGGTTTCTTTTTTTCAACTGAGAAAGATTTCTTACCAGATGCGGAAATAGATGAAGTATCAATTTTCTTCTTTAAGTTAGACGAAATTGTGAGTGTTTTTTTCTTTTCTTTATCCATAACATTACTTGTACGCTATCTCTCTAGCTGCCATAATTAATTCGTCAGCTTCTTTTCTTGAAAGAGAAAATTCTTCAAGATAACCATCAATCCTAATTTTTTTTCCTTTTATTTCATCATATCCACCAATTAATTCATCTGAAGAAAGATCAGCAAAGTCACTGATTTTTTTTATATTTTTTTGTCCTAATATAACTAACATACCTTGTGTCATTCCTTTTAAATTGATTAATTCCTCTTCCACTCCTAACTCTTTAAGTTTTAAAGCTACCTCTTCTTTTTCTTTAACCAAAGTTTCTTTTGATCTATTAATTAATTCTTTTGCAGTTTCTTCGTCGATTGCGTCAATTTTAGAAATATCTTCTGGGTTTGATTGAGCTATTTCATCTATCGAGACAAATCCTTCTGAAACTAAAAGCTGACCTAATGTTTCGTCAACTTCTAAATTTTTTATTAATGTCTCTGTTCTTTCTTTAAATTCAGCTTGCCTTCTCTCTGAGTCCTCTTTGTCAGTGAGAATATCAATCTCGTAGTTTGTTAGCTTAGAAGCTAGTCTTACATTTTGGCCTCTCCTACCAATTGCTTTACTTAAATTTTCCTCAGTTAAAATTATATCAATTCTTTTATTATCTTGATCTATAAGTACTCTTTGAATTTCTGCAGGAGATAGGGACTCTGATATCAAAGTAGGTAGGTCCTCTGTCCATTTAATAATATCAATTTTTTCGCCATGTAATTCATTTACTATTGTTTGAACTCTACTACCTCTCATACCAACACACGCTCCTACTGGATCTATTGAAGAATCCTGAGAGTGAACACAAATTTTTGCTCTGCTTCCAGGGTCTCGAGCTACAGATTTAATTTCAATCGTGCCTTCGTAAATTTCTGGAACTTCTTGAAAAAATAATTTGGAGAGAAATTGAGGATGAGCTCTTGATAAAAATATTTGGTGCCCTTTTATTTCTTTACGCACTTCATAACAATATGCTTTCACACGATCCCCGGTTTTTAAAATTTCTCTAGGTATAAGCTCGTCTTTTTTGATTACACCCTCGGCTTTACCTAAGTCTACTATCACATTACCATATTCTAATCTTTTAATAATACCACTTAAAATTTGACTTTGCTTATCTATAAAGTCTTCATATTGTCTATTTTTTTCTGCTTCCCTTACCCTACTACTTATAACTTGTTTAGCGCTTTGCGCAGCAATACGTCCAAAATCTATTTGTGGTAATTCCTCAAAAACCTTTTCACCAACTTTTAAGTTTTTGTTTTTAGGCTCATTTTTTTGAGCTTCTTCTAAAGAGATTTCTCTTGCAGAGTCTTCGACATTTTCAACTATATCTAAAACCTTTTGTATCTTGATGTCACCACTCTCTCTATCTATTACAACCTGAATATTATTATCACTTCCAAATTTGGTAAGAGCGGCTTTTTGGATTGCGCTTTCCATAGAGCCAATTACTAACTCTTTATCAATAGACTTTTCGTTAGCAACTGCTTCAACAATCCTTAAAAGTTCTTGTTTATCTAATCCTCTATTTAGCATTTCATCACTTCTAAAAAAAAATGGGCTACTGCCCATTTTGAAATTACAATTATTTATCTGTTATTTAGAAGAAAATTAAGGTTTTTTCAAGATTACATTTTAAATAAATCTGTTTTATCTGTTTTTTCCCATGTAAATTCTCCTTTATTAGTTGGCTTCCTCCCAAAGTGGCCGTAAGCCGAGGTGATTTCATATATTGGTTTATTTAATTTTAACATCTCTCTAATGCCTCTTGGTGATAAATTAAAATTATCCTCAATTATCTTTTTCACCTTGTCAATTTTTTTCTCATCACCATTAGACAATTTAACAAAGATAGACAGAGGTTTTGAGACACCTATAGCGTAAGCCAATTGAATTAAGCATTTTTCAGAAACTCCTGCAGATACAATATTTTTTGCTAAATATCTAGAAGCGTAAGCTGCTGACCTGTCAACTTTTGTTGGATCTTTTCCTGAAAATGCTCCACCTCCATGTGGTGCTGCTCCTCCATAGGTGTCCACAATTATTTTTCTTCCTGTTAATCCAGTGTCCCCATCAGGCCCACCTATAATAAATTGTCCAGTTGGGTTGATATAAATTTCCTTTGGATTAAGATCAGTTAAGAAATTTTCAGGTACTGATTTTTTTATATATGGTATAATTGCTTCTCTAACTTTTTCTTGGTTAAGATCTTTAGAATGTTGAGTAGAAACTACAACAGAAGTGACTTTTATGGGTTTTTCATTTTCATACAACATTGTTACTTGGCTTTTTGAGTCTGGTTCAATACCTTTCAAAGTCCCATTTTTTCTATCTTCTGCCATAAGTCTTAAAATTTTGTGCGAATAATAAATTGGAGCTGGCATTAACTCTTCTGTTTCATTACAAGCGTAACCAAACATAATACCCTGGTCTCCAGCTCCTTCATCTTTATTATCCTTAGAATCAACTCCCATTGCTATATCCGTTGATTGTTCATGAAGATGTGTTTCAATATTAGCTGTTTTCCAACTAAAGCCCTTCTGATCATACCCTATATCTTTAATACAATTTCTTACTTTTGAAATCAGATCTTCTTTTTTTATTTTGGGACCTCTTATTTCTCCTGCAAGAACAACTTTATTGGTTGTGGTTAATGTTTCGCAAGCAACTCTGGAAACTGGATCTTTAGATAAATAAGAGTCAACAACCATATCTGAAATTCTGTCACAAACTTTATCAGGATGACCCTCTGAAACTGACTCACTTGTAAATAAATATTTTTTAACTTGCATTTTTTTTTCTGTAAATTAGAAAGATTAAAAGATATGTAATTAAAAGAATAAAAAAGATCAAATCATTTTTATTTTTATTTGATTTTATTAACGGTACTATAAATTCTATACTTCCAGCTTCATTTCTGCTTAGTCTCTTAACTATATTACCTTTGTTATCTATAATAGCACTTACTCCTTTGTTGGCTGACCTAAGAAAGAAAGTATTGCTTTCAACAGCCCTCAAAATAGATTTTGCAAAATGTTGGTCGGGACCTATTGAGTTTCCAAACCAGCCATCCTCCGAAATATTTATAATAAGATTTGTATCTGAATTGGATTTTTGTACTAAATCTGTAAAAATAACTTCATAACAGATTAAAGGCAAAAAATTAATTTTATCAATAACAAGATTATTATTTTTGTTTCCTCTTAAAAAAGAACCATGACCTTCAGTAATTTTCTTAAAACCAAGTTTATTTAGAAAATTTTCAAACGGCAGAAATTCGCCGAATGGAACTAACTTTCTTTTATTATATTTTTGAATTATTTTAAAATTATTATCTACAACTAACATGCTATTATAAAAATTGCCCGATTTTGGATCTAATACATTTGTCCCAAAAATTATAGTATGCTTTGTAGAAAAATTTTTTGAAACTAATTCTTTGAAGGTAAAAATTTCTTCGTAGCTGTAACCGCTAAAAACACCTTCTGGCCAAATGAATACGGTTTTCTTATCTTTGTCTGGATCACTATACCTAATTAAATTTTTAAATCTTTCCTTAATTTGTTGCTCTGTTAAGCCATACTCTAAATCAAAATTGGGGGATATAATTTTTACAAATATTTTTTCGTTAATTTTCTCTAATTTTTTTTTATTTTTATTAATTTCAAAATTTCCAAAGATGAATAAACTTAGGATGACAGAACTAATGAGTATAAAATAAAGTATTTTTTTTGTTACGCTAATTTTAAAAAAAAAAATTACAGGTAGAGTAAAAAAAGTTATTAAAACTAGATTGTATGAATATAAACCTATGAAGTTTATAATTTGTAAAATTTCATTTAGCCAAATAGAGCTGTATGCCCAAAGGTTCCATGGAAAACCAGTCAGTATTTGCGCTCTCAAATAATCTGATAGGGCTAAAATTCCTGAAAAGAAAAGTACTGAGGGAAAATTAAATGTTAAATATGGTCCAATGAATGTAATAGGAAGCGCTATAAACAAACTTAAAAATATTGGAATAAATATTAAAGCAAATGGGATAAGAACTTCAAAATTTTCATCAAAAGTAAGTGAATTTGTGATCCAAGATATCCCACTTAAATAAAAACCAAACCCGAATAATAAACCAAATATAAATATATTTTTTCTTTGTGGTTTTTTACGGTAAACAGATTTTGATTTTTTATTAATGTAAATAATTAAATAAAAAAAAAGAGGAAAAATTAATAGATTTACAATTGTAATGTTAAAAGGATGAAAAGACAATATTGCTAAAGAACCAATAAGAAAAGGAATAAGATATAATGTATAAAAACGATTATTTAAATATTTTTCAATCATTTATAAAATCAAAATATTTCTTTTCAATTTGACTCATTTTGAGAAAATCTTTATCTTTCTCGTGATCGTATCCAAGTAAATGAACTAATCCGTGTATCCATAAACGATCTAATTCAATTTTAAAGTATTTTAATTGTTTTTTGTTTTTAATTTTACTTAAATTTATAATTATATCTCCAAGGTAAATTTCTTTTTCTTTTTTTAGTTTTTTTTGAAGGTTGAGTTTTGTTTGAAATGGGAAAGATAATACATCTGTAACTTTATTTTTTTTTCTGAATTTTTTATTAAGAAACTGTATTTCTTTGTTGCCAGAGAGTAACAAAGTACAAAAAACGTTTTTTGTTACAAATGTTTTATCTTTTAAGTTTAATTTATTTAACTTTCGATCAAGATAATTATTTGGATTTTTGATATAACGAAACCAATTAATATTATTTGTTATTACATTAATTTTTATCATCAGTGCTTTTTTTCTGATAAGCTCTAATGATTTTTGATACAAGCGGATGTCTTACTACATCCATGTGATCAAATTCGATTACCTTTATTTCTTTTAGATCTTTAAGAATATTTCTTGATTTAATTAAACCTGAATGTGATTTATTTATTAAATCTACTTGACTTGGATCTCCATTTACAACTAATTTTGAGTTTTCACCTATTCTTGTTAAAAACATTTTTATTTGTGTTTCCGTCGCATTTTGTGCTTCATCTAAAATTGCAAAACAATTTTTTAAGGTTCTCCCTCTCATAAAAGCTAAAGGAGCAATCTCAATCTCACCTGTTTCAATTTTCTTGTCTATTTTATCTGCTCCAAAAAGTTCATATAGAGCGTCGTATAGTGGCCTAAGGTATGGATCTACTTTTTCTTTCATATCTCCGGGCAAAAAACCTAATTTTTCTCCAGCTTCCACTGCTGGTCTTGACAGAATCACTCTATCAATTTTTTTTTCTATTAATAAAGTTACGGCCACTGAGACAGCTAAAAAACTTTTTCCAGTTCCAGCAGGGCCAAGTGACATGATAATATCATTCTCTTTTAAAGCTTTAATATATTCCGATTGCTTTTCAGACCTTGCAATAACTGATTTTTTTGGAGTTTTAATTAATTGTTTAAAACTCTTAACATTTGAATCTTGTATATCGAAATTTTTTTTCACGGATAAAACTATATCTTCTTTTTCTATAACATTCGTTAAAAAATATTTATTTATTAAAAACTTTATGGCTTCACAAAATATAGATAAATTTTCTTTATCTCCTTTACAAGTAATAGAGTTACCACGAAAATAAACATCTGTGCTTGTTAATTTTGATAAATTTTTTAAATTTTGATCAAATTGACCGACGATAGCCATTAACATCTCGTTGTTATTAATGGATATATTTACTGTATTTGAATCAATTTTTTTAATAACAAGATTATTTTCTAATTTAGTAATTTCTGACATTTATTTACGCAGCATAATTTCTTTGATTTAAATTTGACTCGATTTCTCCGAATAAAGTGCTTTGATTTACTTTTAAAACCTTAACACTCTTAATTTTTCCTATTAAACTAACATCACTCTTAACTATAACCGAATTAGAATATTCATCTCTACCAAAATATTTATTTTCGTTTTGTGTTTTATTCTCAAATAACACCGTTGATATTTTATTAATTAAATTTTTTCGATATTCTGTTTTAATTTTTTCCGCAGTCTTTTGAAAATTTATTAACCTTTTCTTCGCGTCTTTATGATTTATTTTAATCAAATTATACGCAGGTGTTCCGGGTCTTGCGCTAAATATGAAAGAATATGAATTAATAAATTTAACATTATTCATTAATTCAATAGTTTTTTGAAAATCTCCATATGTTTCTCCTGGATAACCGATTATAAAATCACTTGAAAATTTAATATTTGGCTTAACTTTTTTTATTTTTTCTATCACTTTTAAATAATAATCAATGGTATGTTTTCTGTTCATTGCTTGTAAAATTTTATTTGAACCACTTTGGACTGGTAGATGTATTAAAGGCATTAGTTTTTCACAATTTCTATGTGCCTCAATTAGATCATCTGTAAAATCTATAGGATGTGAGGTTGTATATCTTATTCTCTTTAATTTTCTAATTTTTGAAATCTCTAATATTAAATCAGAAAGTTTTTTATCTTTAAAATTGTATGCATTCACATTCTGACCAAGTAAAGTAATTTCTTGGGTGCCATTATCTACGAGCTGATTTGCCTCCAACACTAATTCTTTTACTGATCTAGAAAATTCCGCTCCTCGCGTGTAGGGCACTACACAAAATTTACAAAATTTATCACATCCCTCTTGGATGGTTAAAAATGTGGAAATTTTATTATCAGAATTCTTTAAAGAGTTTAAACTATCAAATTTCTCTATAACATCGAACTCCGTAAGATTGATTGATTTTGTTTTTTTCTCTAATTTTAGGATTAATTCATTGATTTGGTGATAAGATTGTGGTCCGATAACAGCATCTATATATTTTTCTTTTTTTAATAAAATATCTCCTTCAGCTTGAGCTACACAGCCCGCCACTAATACTATAGGTTTAGATTTATTTCTAAACTCCTTCTTTAGCCTACCAATATCATGATAAACTTTATCTGTAGCTTTTTCTCGTATATGGCATGTATTCAAAATATAGCAGTTAGCTTCTATTAAGTTTTTCGTTAAAGTGTAATTGATTTTTTTTGTTAAATCTAAAATACGATTGCTATCGTATTCGTTCATTTGACATCCAAAAGTTTTAATGAAAATTTTTTTTTGCAAGTTATTTCTTTAATTTTGACCCATAAAGTTCTAACTTATGATCAACTAGTTTATAACCTAATTTTTTTGCTACTTCATTTTGTAGCTTTTCAATTTCTTTATCAACAAACTCAATTATCTCTCCGCTGTTAATATCAATTAGGTGGTCATGATGTTCATCTGGAGATTGCTCGTATCTTGCTTTGCCACCCTTAAAATCATGCTTTTCGACTATACCTGACTCTTCAAATAATTTTACAGTTCTATAGACCGTGGCGATGCTAATTTTACTGTCAATCTCACTAACTCTTTTATGCAATTCATCAACATCTGGGTGATCTTTAGACCCGTACCTATCCTTGGAGTCTGACATTACCTTGGCTATTATTCTTCTTTGATCTGTAAGCCTAACATTTTTTAACTTACATTTTTCCTCTATTGAATTCATGATTTTAATTTAACTTATATATAGGGGTTTAATCAAATTTTTTTGTATCAAATTTTTTTTAATTAAAAGTTCAATATTAGCAAGGCTAAATTGGCCAAGATCCGTATTTTTAAAACCGAATAAATTAATTTTTTTTGATATTTTTAATCCTTTTGCTACAGCCAATGAAACTCTAATAGATGAAAAGCTACCTGGACCGCTATTAACAAGTATAGAGAAATTTTCGCTAATATTTACTTTGTATTTTTTTACTAGATTTAAT
>MDTB01084260.1_pt1 | contig 10307 bp, 6 predicted proteins | sample 811161 | NCBI WGS metagenome assembly MDTB01 (sample SAMN05326650, study PRJNA326480) | marine metagenome | isolation source: seawater | place: Mediterranean Sea | collected 2009
GAACAGGTAGCCAGATATAAAACGGAAAGCTCAATCAATAGAGTGCTTTTACTTTCAGACGGAATGGCAAATAAAGGGCTGACAGATCAATTTGAAATTAATAGTCAATGCTCTGAGTTAGCGGAAACGGGTGTTACAACTTCAACTTATGGCTTAGGAGAGGACTTTAATGAAAGATTAATGGTTGAAATGGGTCGAGCAGGTAGAGGGCAGTCTTATTATGGTCAAAAAGTGGAAGACTTAGAGGATCCGTTCCGAGAGGAATTTGATCTCTTATCAAATACGATAGCAACCAAGTTAGAAATTTTTGTGGAATATCCAGATTTTGTTAAATTAGATCTATTAAACAATTATAATGGTCGAGATCCACTATGGAAAATGCCAGATCTAGCATATGGAGGGGAGGCATGGGCTTTATTTAAGCTTACTATTAAAGAGGCAGATCTGCAACGATGTGGAAGGGTAGATATACTTCGCTCTCATATTTCTTATGAGGATATAAACGGCGAAAGAAAACAAACTTCGGTAAGGAGTGTTCGTTTAAGGCCTGTAAGTGAAAATGCCTTTGGCGCGCTCTTAGAAGACCCCATTATTAGAACACGAATTCAAGAATTGAGGGCAGCCTCTCTTCAAGACATTGCAAGAGATGCGGCCGATAGAGGAGATTGGGGTGCTGTTGAGTATGCAATTAAACAAGCTGAAGAAGAGGCCATCGATAATGCCTGGATAAGAGAAAATCTAAAATCGCTAAGCAGATATGCTGCAATGCGAGAGAGAAATGCTTTTTCAAAAGAAGCCATGTATTCAGCTGATAAATTTAGATCACGTCTCGCAAGTAGTATAGAAAATAGTCGAGAGTACAGTGTTGATGAAGAAAATATGAAGCCGATGTACCTCAGAAGAAAAGAACAACGTGGAAAAAGAATGTAAGACATTCATTAGCTCTTTGGTTTCTTGGAAGTATAAAAAAGATGCAAAAAATAAAACCAAAAAGAATGGAGCAGTTTGATCTTGCCTTGAGGGGGGAGCTTAAGGATTACAGGGAGGCTTGCTGTTTTTGTGAGGAAGCCTTGACCGATATTTTTAAAACACATAATCCAGCTCCTCTCAATAACGAGGAAGATGCAGTTTGTTGTGAAATTTGCGTAGATAAGTTGGTTAGACCGGCAAGGATGCTTCAAATACTCAATTTTTAAAAGGATTAATTTAAGTGATAAGGGCTCTATTATTTAAGTTTTTTTTAACTGCGATTTTTTCTGGTGTAACACAGTCTCTTTTTGGTGTTTGCATGAGTGGGTGGCCAAATGATTTTGTTATTGGTCACGAAATTGGAAAAACTAATGAAGTGAGAAAAAGTTATAATGGGAGAGTTGTTAGACTGAGTGGCTATCTATACAACTTCGGTGAACTTATGCCAACTAAGACAAATAAGTGCGGGGAATTAATATTCACACCTGTTTTTGTAAATGATAGTGGCGAATTTGTTCATGTAGGAATAAATAGACGACATTTCCATATATTTGATAGGTGCGTTTTTGCTCCTTTTAAATTTGGGCACTATGGGAAAAATGGTCTACGTATATCTCGTGGTGCTGGAATGTGGCAGAAGATAAAGTGGGGCCAGCAACACAGGCCTTGGGAAGATAAAGATAGGGTAAAGTACTGTAAAATATCACTTCAGGGCAGATATGTTTATCGAGAACATTTTCTAGGAGATAATCCAACATATACTTTCAAAGGTGAGGGAAATGATGAGAGTTTTGTTCTCGACTTTTTTAGACCCCATCGAGATCGTCTTTATCTTGATGTTATTAGAATTTTTGATCTTAGGAACTCTCAGGTTAAAGTAAGATGATCAAAAAAGTGTTGGCTATAATTACCTTTTTTATTTTTTGTTTCAGTACGCAAGCTCAGGAATTTTATCGGTGCAAAGCGGACAAGTTTCTCCATGTCGAGGCCTCTGGAACAACTACGGATGTACCCATCGGCGACGCCTTCAACTTCTCATTAATTTGGGATTGGCAAAATAAAGAAGCATCGTTTGAAGGAATGCCTTTTGTTACTGGAAACCTGGGAGGTTTAGAAAGAATTGAAATAGAGAGACAGCATAATGATTGGTTCATGATTAATAGCTTTTGGTACAGGTTCACCTATTCATTCAACAATTTTTTCTTTAGTGGAAGCGATAAAGACGCACTAACGGTTATCGTAGGGAGCTGCGAGGAATATTCTGTTTTTATTCACTGAATTATATTCTTATAGCCAGCGTTTTGTTAGTATGAAAACTATACTTAGGTTAAGAAAAATCTTTCATTTTATCGAAAAATTTTCAACAATTAAGTGCATGCTCTATAAATATCAAGAAAAGTCGTAGCTTTCAATTTCAATAAAGAAATCAGGATTCACAATATTTTTTTTTGGCAACCCCTTTTCATACACAGGCACTATAGTTACACTTTTATTGCATAAACTCAGGCGAGATTTTTTCTTTATTTTTTCTGGAGGCCTACCGCCGCATTTAGCTATCTTTTCAACTAATTTGAATTCGCTTTGGTCTAACATAGATTTATCCTTTTTTATACTCTGTCGTAATTATGACAACGCAAGTTGCATGCCACCTTTCAAAGTAAACGACCGAAGAAAAAATGGGTTTAACAAAGCTTGCCAAATTTTTTTTTGGCGTTTAACCTTAGATAGGGGACTTTGTTATGGCAGAAGGACCAAATAACAAGCAAGTTTATGAGCGCGTTAATACTGCAATTAACGATGTTTTGTTTGATAATCGATTTAGTAATAAAAATTTATATCTAGATATTGAAGGTGATGTTGAGGAAGAAATATCAAAAAATCTCAATATAGATTCTTCTAAGTTCAAAAGTTTCTTGGGTAGAGCAGTTCAAGGTATTTTATTTGAAGGAGATTTAAATTCGCCCTATTTTTTTCTCCTCGAAGGGAGAAAACTTTGGAATAAATTGGATAGGACATATAATCCTCCCTTTACAGCTTTCTTATGTAGTTTATCACTTGCAGCTGAAAATATGAGAGCTGACTCCGAATATAGCTCTAACAATTATTATGAGCGTCTTTTCTCTGTTTTTGAAATAGAAGACTTAAACAAGAAAAAACAAATTAGAAATAAAGCAAAAGAAACTATTTTTTTTTGGGATTCTTTAAACTTATGGCTTAGAGAAAACGAATTTATTTATGGAGTTCCTACTGCAAAAAAAATTGGCGCGCATAAGTTCATAAGTTTACCGATTTCACAAGCATTGATAAGAGACTCTGAACGTCAAGAATTCAAGAAAATATTTAAAAGTAATGGTTTGCGTCCTTATATGAATATATCTATCCAAGATGCGGAGACTTTTATCATCGATTGGATCCAAAAATCGCAGGCAAATATCAATTTAAAACGACTAGCTAATACACCCACAAAGTTTGTCAGAGAGAGGCTGTTTACATCGTTTTGTGAAGAGCTTGAAAACTGGGAAGCTCAAGCAGAAAGTGGAATTTCTAGTGCAGATAATCATACAAAGTTACTAATCAAAACTATTTCGTTAATGTTTGTTAAGCGATCTAGGCCGATACCTAAAATTGATTTGAGGCTCTATGTAAGGGATTATGAAGGGCTTAACGGCAAACATATATTGATAAGTCAAAAACCACTGGAAAACGTAACGAAAGAGCAGTTAGAAAATTCCAACCTGTCCCTAGAAGTCTCAAATAATGACGAAAATTTGTACTACTTTGGACCAACTAAGTCTATCAACCTAAGCTCTTTATTAGCAAACACGTTTTCAATGTACTGGCAAGAAAATTCTTCGGGAAGTATGTTTCAGGGACGCCCTTTTTACCTTTTTGAGAAAAGTGACGGTCCAGAATATGTTCAGGTTAACAGGATAGCCCTTTTAAAAAATTATATGCTCATCTGCCACTCAAACTGGTTGTCTAAGGTTCAGAATATTTTGTCAGAGAGTAATTATGATCTAAAAGACAGTGACCAAATAAACGGTATACCTAAGGGTTGGGTTGTCTTCGAAAATTTAATTATGTTAAGGCAACCAAATTTAAAAATTGAAAATGGTATGGAAAGTCTCTTTCCTAAGCAAATGACAACCGCTATTGAAATAGTTTCTGGTGTGGATCTTGGCAGAGGTTTCTGGCATACGAGCCAGCCAATTAAAATCTCAGCTGTTTTAAAAAACAAGGGATTTAAATTTGAGATCTGGGATATACAAAAAAACACCAAAAAGTCTCAAACTCCCTTGATAGATAAAAACTCAGCTAATATTAATTTTCCTCCCAAAGAACCAGCAGATTATCGAATAAAATTGCTATCTTCTTCAAATACGGAACTTCTTGATTTAGATATTTATTGTAGGAATGCAGATAATCCACGACCTGCGCTTTTACAAAAAACTGAGCTTGTATATATGACAAATAGACCTTCAGATCTCTTAACACAGCAGACTGAAGAGATAGAAGTGGAAGAAGAAAAAAACTCCAAAGAACCAACTTTAAAGGGGTTAAGGTTAAATTTGGATGTGGTGGATCATCCGCACCTGTTTAGTTATGAACAACATTTTTCCAGAGTAAATGTAGACAGGACAAATATTGTTATACCAGAAGAAGAGCAATTAGAAAGTGTAGAAGTAAGCTATTCAGATAATGGGTTTTCTTTAGGCGCGGAGACTTGTGTGATCAGAGGTTACCACTTTCACTGGCTTATAGGAAACCGTCGATATAGAAACAAACAAAAAGAATATAAGTGCGTTTGTAAACACTGTGGCTACACCTTTTTTGGTTCTAATGTTCCAATGCAACAAAATAAACCTGAGATAAATTTAGAGAAAAAAACTACGTATAAATCTTTTTTAAGTGGGGCAAGGAATGATACATTTGATGAACGGCTGGATGCCTTGTGTTATCTAGGTTTTGGCTCTGAAGCCACTTTTCAAAGGATTTTTGATGATCCAGAAAAAGATGCACTGGATGTATGGAAGGCCCGAAGAACTCTATGGGATCTATCTCATGTCGAATTTTATCTAGAGAAAGAAAACTTCAGGCCTAAAAAATGGCAAGTGCTTCCACCCACTATCTTCATAACTTCAAATAACAGTGTTTGTTGGTCAGGTTTTAGATCTAATCATCTAGCGAAACAGTTAGATGATGCCTTTTACTCATTAGGAGCGAGCAAAGAGGAACAGAAAATAGAGGCTGAGTTTTTTTCAGCTCACAAGTGGTCAGCAATTGAATTTGGAAAGCTAAAAGAGGTTATTAAGAACATCAAAGCGCCAAACGGTAGAGAATTGCAGTTGTTAGAAAAGCCATATAAAAATCTATTAAAAATATTGCCGAACATTAACGAAACCTTTAAAGATCTTCCCAAGTTACCTTCTGTACAAAATAATCAAGGTCTTTTTCGATTTGAACCAGAAAAAGTAAAGTTTGTTCAAGCTAATAACGATTTACAGCCTGGCGCTTACAGAGTTCAACTTTTTGGTATTTATTTATACTTTTTTAAGGATACCGATGGTTTAAGATATAAGGGACCAGTTGAGTTAATTAAACTTCTGGGTGCTAGGTTAGAAAAGATATCATACTTCGAATACAGTCAGGAAAGCTCTGAGATGAGTTGCCCATTAGGCTGTGATTTCCCAGGTATAATAAGACGAATTTTATGTGCTAACAGTGGTAGAATGCCGTTGAAAAGGGATGGTAAGTTGGTTTACTCTGAAGTTGCTAGTGAAACTGCAGGGACAATTCTTGAAAGATTAAGGTGAACAGAAATGAGTACGCCGTCTGACCTATTTGAATTAATTTCCGAGGCATACAAAAAGTACTATGAAAGTGCCTTTAGCTTAAGCGATGACAAGATTTCCCGTGAGAGGATGAAACTGCTAGAGCAAGAGGGTACTATGTCTAGAGAACCTTATCTGGAGGTTGTGCCCAAATACCCAGCGAAGATACCTTTTGATGATGCCTGCAGAAGAGCAGGTATCGATGAAGGAATAGCAGCCTACCTTTGTAATACTATATTTGGTAGGTCAGTTAATTTGAGAGAGCATCAAGCTGAAGCATTAAAATATTCTTTTTCAACTGATGGTAGACATAATGTTGTAGTTACTTCCGGAACAGGCTCAGGTAAAACAGAAAGCTTTTTAGTTCCCATACTTGCAAGAATTTTGAGCGAGTCGATTAGATACTCTGAACCTCCATTAAATGATTGGTGGTTAAAACAGCATGCGCGAGGTGATCAATGGTCTAGTATTAGGGCCAATAATAATAGAGAGCATAGGCAACCTGCCGTTAGAGCAATGATACTCTATCCAACCAATGCATTGGTAGAGGATCAAATAACTCGTTTACGCTCCGCCGCTAAAAGAGCCATGAGGAATGGTAAGCCTAGCTTTTACTTTGGGAGGTATACAGGTGCTACGCTTGGAGGCACAATGTTTCCGCAAGGATCTCTAGATAGGTCTAAAATAGAAAAAATTGAAGAACTTTCAAAGCAATTGAAATCACTTGAAGAAGAACAAAAAGAAATGAGTGGGCTAAGTGATGAAATAATAAATCAGTTTCCCGATCTTAGGTGTGGCGAAATGATTACTCGCTGGGATATGATAAGCACTCCTCCTGATATTTTAATCACCAATCTCTCAATGTTGAATGTCATGCTTTTAAGAAAATTGGAAGCTCCAATATTGGATAAAACTAGAGAATGGCTAGAGAAAAGTGAGGAAAATATTTTTTCATTAGTTATAGATGAGCTGCACTCCTATCGAGGTACAGCGGGTACTGAAGTAGCAATTGTTCTAAGAAACTTATTGATGCGTTTGGGCTTGGATTATGACTCTAAGCAACTAAGAATTCTGGGGACTAGTGCTTCTCTGGATGGTGAAGAAGGAAGGGATTTTCTACAGGGTTTTTTTGGTGTCAAAAAAGAAACTTTTCAAATTATTCCTGGATTGCCTTATCTAGAAGATTCAAAGGTTCCAGTGGATCTTGGTGAACTAAAATCAGATTTAAACGCACCAAATCCTCCAATTGGAAAACTCAAAGTACAACTTGCATCAGCCTGTCGTAAAGCCGGGATGGTAAACGGTGAAGATTTTAAACCTGCCCCATTAACTAGGGTAGAGGCGAGTTTAATTGGGAATACAGAAAATACAGATATTTTCAAAAGTTTGCTTAGGGTGATAAACAAAGCTGATCTAGAAAATGATGAACCTGAAAAACCGAAACCATCATTTCGTGCTCATTTGTTTTACAGGCAAATAAAAGGCTTTTGGGCATGCTCTAATCCTTCCTGTTCGGAACTTGAAGAAGAATACAAGCACGACGATCGCGTTATAGGAAAAATATATAAAAATCCTCAAATAAAATGCAACTGTGGATCACAAGTTTTGGAGATGACTTACTGTTATGAATGTGGGGAAACCTTTCTAGGAGGCTTTGTCGTAAAAAATAATGACGAAGAAGATTACGTCAGTTTTTTACTTGAATCATCTCCTACGGATGTTGTGCAGAGCATATCAGGACTGGCTAATGAACGAAAATATGGTGAATATATGTGGTTTTGGCCAAAGGCACTTCAAAATCGTGATGGATTAATCAAGAAACACACATTGTCAGATAATAAATCCCATGAATTTAGATTTCAAAAAGGGCAATACTCCCATAAATTAGGCATTTTAGATATTTCTAACCAATCCTTAGAAGATTATAATGAATGCACCTTTCTTAATATTTCTAACAGAGACAGAGTAAACTGCCCGGCATTACCAGAAAAATGTCCAAGTTGTGAGGCCATAAAACACCAAGGTATTCAAATAAAGCAAAACTTCGATGGGGGAAAGGTTATCTCCCCAATCAGGGGGTTAAGTACTGGACTTGGCGCAACGGTTAACCTTGTTGCTGGCAATGCATGTTATGGACTTGGCTCAGATAAGAAGATAGCTGATACAATAATATTTAATGACAGCAGGGCAGATGCATCCGACTCAGCGGCAAGCATAGACAGAATCCATTTTTTGGAACTCATAAGACAATTGATAATTCAAAAATTAGAGTCAAGAGAGGTATTAACCAAGGAAAACATTTTTGGTTTGTTTGAAAAAAACAAAAAATCTAAAAATCAGATGTCAGAAAAGGAGAAGATCACTGTTGCTAACATTCAACGTTCGGACCCAGAGGCGTACGAAGCTTTTGTTACGAGGCAAATCATGTTTGATCTTGGCAGTATACAACAGCTAGAGAGCCAATATAAAAAAGTAATAGATAATTATTTATTGGAGCATACTAATGCTAAGAAAAAAATTGCTTGGCCCCTGTTAAATTCACTAATTAAGGATGCTTTATTAGAAATAGGAATGAATCCCGCTGGTCCATCGACTAGTAAAAATGAGGGAGAATATAAGGAATGGTGGACTTATTTTAAAGATAATTTGTCTTCTGAGAACTCCAACATACAGGATTTCAAAAAGACTATACTAGAGGATCTGTCTAAATTTGTAATTGAGGTAGTTTGTGATTTTGGGAGGCGTGATCTTGAAACTCTGGGGGTTGCGTGTTTTCGTGCTCGAAATATTGAAAAATTGAAGGATAAGTTAAATATTTCTTCTGCCGATACTGATCGTATTATTTCAAATTGTCTAAGAATTTTAGGAGGATATAGGCCAAGAAATGTTGCTTTCCTCAAATCCAATACAGCTCCAGCGGTTTTGAAAACCTATCTTAAAAAAATTTCAGATAAAACTTTTAAAGAAGATGGTCAGGTACTTAGCGATGTTAAAGAATTTTTAAAAGAAGAAAAAATAATCGATGATTTTTGGCTTATTCAATACGAGAATTTTCTTTCGCTTCCTTTGGACCTAGAACTACTGGACAATGAGAATATGATGCGTTGTACTAGTTGCTCACGATATAGCGCTAACGTAGCATTTGAAGTATGTTCCTCGCCAAATTGCAACTCGCCAAAATTTGAAAGAATGGCTGAAAGAGTAGACGATTATTATCTTTGGAAAGCAAGGCGGCCACCAGCAAAGTTTTCTATATTCGAGTTGACTGGACAAACTAAACCGTTGGAGAAACAAAGAGAGCGCCAAAGACTCTTTAAAAAAGCTTTTCTGGATAATGAAGACCCAAAATATAAAAGTATTAATGCGTTGAGCGTAACTACAACAATGGAGGTTGGTGTTGATATTGGGTCTTTGCAGCTAGTTGTGATGGCAAATATGCCTCCAGAGAGATTTAATTATCAGCAGCGTGTTGGAAGGGCGGGAAGAGCTGGACAATCTTTCTCATATGCCGTAACTGTTTGCCGAGGGTTTCCTCATGATGAATTTTATTTTAACAATCCTGATAGAATAACAGGCGACAAGCCACCGCAACCTTATTTGTCGTTAGATAGATGGGAAATTGTACAAAGAGTGATTTCATCAGAGCTTTTGAGAAGAGCGTTTCTATCTTTTGAAAATGATTTAATTGATGAAGTGGGTTCCACGCATGGAAATTTTGGTTTTTCAAGAGGTTGGAATGAATATAGGTATGATGTATTAAACTGGCTGACTAAGTCACCAGATGTTGACGATGTAGTTTCAGCTTTGACAAGATATACGAAATTCGAGAACGAAAATGAACTCAAAAACGAATTTAAACAAGTACTTATTGAGAAAATTGATGAAGTAGTAGCAGATACTAGGTTTATTCAACTTGAACTTAGTGAAAGACTCGCAGTTGCCGGTGTTTTGCCAATGTTTGGCTTTCCATCTCAAAGTAGAGACCTTTATGATAAGCCAAAAAAAGAGGGTGTGAGAGAAATAATACAGACGGTAAGCGAAAGACCCTTAGACCATGCGATTTGGGCTTTTTCACCTGGAGCCGAGGTGCCAAATGAAAAACAAATTCATACTGTTTGTGGTTTTTCCCATCAAATTCCTGGCCCCTCTACGATTAAGTATGACGAAAATCCATTAGGCCAAAAGATGAATATGCTACGGTGCGATGACCAAAACTGCGTAACTTATTTTTTGAATACAAAAGAAAATTCTCCACAGACATGTAGTTGTGGAAGGCCATTGGAAACATTTGACATGTATCAACCAAAAGGTTTCGTTACTGATCGGAGACCTCGAGACTCTAAAGGTCAGAGACAAGGAGGACCTTCTATACCAGCGCCTATTCTTGTAAACCCCCAAGATTTTTCAAGGGCTTCTGAATTGGAGGGATTAGAGCATGCCCAAAAGCCTTTTATTTGCCTGTAAAACAAATGAGCACGAAATGATGGTTTCGGTTTTTCAGGTTCA
>MDTB01120790.1_pt1 | contig 10307 bp, 8 predicted proteins | sample 811161 | NCBI WGS metagenome assembly MDTB01 (sample SAMN05326650, study PRJNA326480) | marine metagenome | isolation source: seawater | place: Mediterranean Sea | collected 2009
AACAAAAGAAGGAATGGGGAAAGCATCGCCAGCAGCATATGAATGCAACCGATCTAAATAAAAATTAACACCAAAATATGTCATTAGTATAGAACTAAAACCAAAAAGAGAAAATAAATTAAAATAATAAATATATTTTTTTGATTTTAAAAGTCTAATATGTAGAATAAGTACATAGACAATTATACTAACTAATGCCCAGGTTTCCTTAGGATCCCAACCCCAATAACGTCCCCAAGATTCATTTGCCCAAACTCCCCCTAAAAATGTGCCAACTGTTAGTAAAAACAAACCTAACATCATTGACTGTTCATTAATCACAGTTAAATCTTCAATACTCTTTTTGACTTTTAAATTTGGTCGGAAACACATTAATAACATATTTAATAAACCAAAAAATGCACATAGACCAAAAAAACCATAACTAGAAGTAATGATAGAAACATGAATCATTAACCAATAAGATTTTAATACAGGAACTAAGTTGGTGATTTCTGGATTTAACCAATTTAAATTAGCAACAAATAATAACATAGACGCCACTAAAGAAGCAGCTACCAATGAAAAATTTGATTTAGAAGAAAAAACCATGCCGGCTATCATGGTAGAAAAAGATATAAAGATTACAGACTCATATGCATTACTCCATGGTGCATGTCCAGAAACATACCACCTTAGAATTAAAGCTAAAAAGTGGAAAAGAAAAGCAAAAGATAAAATCAACTTAACAATTTTCACAAAATAATTAACTATCAAATGGGAATTGAAAATCTGGAATAATAAACAAAATAATAAAATTAATCCTGTAAAAAAATAGATTGAAAAAAGTCTCGTCCAACCAAAAGGATCTAAATTGTTATACAACAATTCTAAATTCACTTTTGTGTCTGCAGGTAGAATAGATTGAGCATATTTTTGCTGATGCTGTTTAATATAATCTATCATAGCATTGCTTGTTTGCCAATCATTATCAGAAAAGGAAGTATAAACTACATTCCGATATAAGTCCTTGAAACTGCTTGTTTTTATAGAGTCTAATCCTGGTACTTGCATAGATATATCGAATGACCAAGGAGCACTAGTAGACTCCTTAGAAGGAAAGATTTTAATTAATTGATTTGAAAATAACATAGAGCAAATATTTACTCGCTCGTCAACTTCAATAATACTTTTATCAAATTTAGTTCGATCAATGGGTTTCTTTGCATATGCCATTTCTACATATGGGGTTAATATATAAGTATTTTGTTTGTCAAAAAAATCAACAAAAGAAATAAGATTTTTATCAGTATTAAGAACAGATAGAACATCCGGATGAGAAACTTTTATAATAGGTATTATTTGCCATAATAATGGATCCAAAGTCATTCCTAAAACAATTTGAACATGATCTTGACCATATACCTTCTCTTTCCTTGATATTTTTCGAATAATTTCTGAAGATAGTGTGTGAAATGGCTTTATTCTACCCTGATCATCTTGCACTAAAACCTTTGAAAATAATTTAGCATGATTTTTATCAATCATTCTATTTTTTAATAATGTATCTAGTGGTAAATTGGACTCCGAACCAAAAATTATTGATGTAAAAATTAAAAAAAATAAAAAAAAGATTTTGTTAAGGCGCATAATATCAATTCAACTTCTTACTTAACACATTAAACCTTGAAAACCTTGACAATATAACACTTATTATAGATAAAAGTAGAGATAAATAACCACCATAAGTAACTAAAGTTCCCCACCAATCTCTGTTAACCGATAAAATAGTACCTTTCTCATCCTTGTCATAAGAAGACTGAAAAAATCTATATCCCTTGTAATTTAATACATTATTCATAAATATACGGTAGTCAAATCTTTCTTCTCCATCTATCACTTCTATGTCGCTTGCAAAAGAAGAAGGACTGTCTGAACCAGGATACCTTTCTAATTCAAAATCTTTTAAAAAAATTGCAAATGGCAAGGAAAAGTTTTTAGAACCATATGCTAAAGAAAAGAATAATCCATTAAAATCAAAATATGTTCTAGGAGATATTGCACCTGATGAGCCATATAAATGAACAACTGTATCTCTGTTAGCTGCTGAAATTTTTATTTTTAATAAATCTAATTTAGAGTTATCATTTTTTAGTCCAGAAGAGTTTTGTGTGACTACAGCATTTTTATTAAAACTTTTAAATACCATATTTTTACTATTAATAGTGTATAATGTTTTATAGCTTAATTTGTGCTTTATACCTTTTTCAAATACTCCACTAGTCTGGTTAGACATTTTCATATATTGAACATCATATATGCTAATAAAATAAAAAATGGAATCTTCCAAAAAGATATTAAAATCTGAATTTAGATTTACACCAAAACTCATATCTAAACTATTAATTGACTTCATTTCATTATACTGAAGAAATCGTGATTGCATACCACCTTTATCAGAGGGTATAATAAATTCTAATATATCATGACCATTACTATCATCTTCTATGATAACATCAATAGGGTCTGAGATAAAATCGATATATTCTAACACAATTGAAACATCTTGAAAATCAATCGGAATAGAAAAAAAGTTTCTACTTAAAGAGGATAGTAATAATTCTTTTTCTCCTATATATTCTATTTGATTATTGTGAATTTTAAAATCTAAAAATGTATTACTTGAAATAAATTGATTATTAAAACTACCCTCTCGAATTCTCATAACACCTTCATCTCCTATATATCTTGTTATTCCAGCTCCAAGAATAATGAGTATAAATGAAAGGTGAAGAAATAAAACTGGTAATTTTTTAGTAACATATAGCTTATATGAAATAATATTATATATGAAAGTTGCACATAATAACACCATTATTAATTCTAACCACCAACTATTAAATATTAATGCTCTAGCTGTAGTAGTACCATAATCATTCTCAATAAATGTTGCTAAACCTATAGCAAACGCAAATAAAAACATTAAAAATAATGCGAACTGAATAGAAAAAAAAGATTTAAAATACTTGTTCAAGAGTAAAAAATATATTTAGACACAAAAGTATTTAATTTTATACTTATATTAATAATTATCATGATAAAAAATATTACTATAATCGGTTCTGGAAATGTAGCGACTCAGCTAAGTAACGCATTTAAAAAAAATGAATTAAAAATAGTGCAAATTATTTCAAGAAATAAAATCAGCGGTAAGGAATTAGCAAAAAAGACAAACTCATGTTATACAGATGATTTTTCAAGAATCAAAAAAACCGACTTAATAATAATTTGTGTCAGTGATGACAATATTCAAGAGATTTCAAATAAAATTCCTAGCAATATGTCTGTGGTACATACTTCTGGCAGCACAAGCCTTAATGTATTAAAAAAAAATAAAAATTACGGCGTTGTATACCCCCTGCAATCCTTAAATAAAAACCAACCTATTAGTTTTCAAAATATTCCGATATGCATAGAAGGAAATAATAAAAATTATGCAAGAATACTATTAGATTTATGTCAAAAAATTACAAATAAAATCTATTTCTTAGATTCTAAAAAAAGAAAACATCTCCATCTGTCTGCAGTTATTGCATCAAACTTTTCTAACTTTTGTTATTTAATGGCAAAAAAAGAATTAGACAAATACCATATTAATTTTGACTTATTAAAGCCATTAATACTGCAAACTGCAAATCAAATATTAAATACACCTCCCTTAATTTGTCAAACAGGGCCTGCTAAAAGAAAAGATAAAAAGGTGATTAAAGAACATTTAACAATGTTAAAAGATGAAAATTATAAAAAAATATATAAATTATTATCTCAAAGTATTATAAAAGAATATGATAAGCAACTATAAAAATAAACTCAAAGATATAAAAGCATTCATACTAGATGTTGATGGAGTTTTAACTAACGGTGGTTTAATTATATATCCTGACGGCAAATTCCTAAGACAAATGAATGCAAAAGATGGATATGCAATAAAATTGGCTATTTCTAAAAATTATATAATTGGAGTGATTACAGGAGGAAGAGAAGAAAATATAAAAACCCGCTTAGAGACATTAGGTGTAAAAGAAGTGCACTTAGGAGCACATAACAAACTACCTGTTCTTAAAAATTTTCTAAAAAAATATAACCTAAATAAAAAAAATGTTATGTATATGGGTGATGATATTCCTGATTTAGAAGCGCTCAAATATGTTGGTTTTAGTTGTTGTCCAAAAGATGCTGCACAAGACATTCAATCTATATGTACTTATATTTCGCATAAAAAAGGAGGAGAGGGCTGTGTAAGAGATGTTATTGAGCAAACCCTGAGAGTAACTAATAAATGGGATTTAGATGGAAATATTAAGTATTAAAAAAAATATTATTTTAGGATCAAAATCTCCAAGAAGAAAAGAGCTCTTAAAGCTTATGGGATTCCGTTTTAAGACACAGGCATTAAATGTAGAGGAAAGTTATCCAAAATCATTATCTCCCATTAAAATTGCGTTATTTCTATCTAAAAAAAAAGCAAATTCATATAATATAAGTTCAAAAGACCTATTAATATGTGCAGACACACTGGTCTACAAACAAAATAACATTTTTGAAAAACCAAAATCAAATCAAGATGCAGTTAGAATGTTGAAACTGTTATCTAATCAAAGACATTTTGTAGTTACTGGAGTAACTATAAAAACCAAAGAAAAAATTCTATCCTTTTATGACAGAAGTATTGTTTATTTTAACAAATTAACAAAACAAGAAATCTTATTTTATGTAAATTATCATCACCCACTAGATAAAGCAGGCGGATACGGCATTCAAGATTGGATAGGACTAATTGGTATTAGAAAAATAACAGGCTCATTTTATAATGTTATGGGCTTACCTACTCATAAATTATATAAAAAAATACAAGAAATAAGTATTTAAAAAATGAATATATTCTTTACATTTTTACCTATAATAATACTAATAATTTTACTATTTTTTAACTTACTAGTATTTGAAAACACAATGGCTGGTCCGAATCAGTTTGCACTATTAATAGCAACACTTTTAGGAGGTATTATCTCTTATCAAAAAAATAAAAATATTAATATTCTAATAACAGGAATTATAGATAGTATAAAATCTGCTACTAATGCTATTTTCATATTATTAATTATAGGGGGATTAACATCAATATGGATATTATCAGGTTTTGTGCCAGCCATGATATACTATGGTGTAGAATTAATGAATCCTCAATTTTTTCTAATCACAACATGTTTAATTTGCTCTATTGTATCTATTTCAACAGGAAGTTCATGGACAACAGCTGCAACTATTGGTATAGCATTAATTGGTATTGGCAATGTATTAGGCATTAATGAAGGATTAGTAGCAGGAGCCATTATATCAGGAGCATATTTTGGGGATAAAATGTCTCCCCTTTCTGAAACAACAAATCTAGCACCATCTGTTTCCGGAACCAATTTAATAGATCATATCAAATACATGACTCACACAACACTCCCTTCTATATTAATCACTTTAATCATTTTTTTTGTTACTGGGCTATTTTCAACTCAAAAAAATATAGAATTAGGAGAAATCGATGTATTAATGAAGTCAATAGAAAGTTACTTTTATATCGGCACCGAACTGTTTATTCTACCATTCATTATCATTATTCTTGTATATAAGAAATTTTCAGCTATTAAAACACTACTAATTGGTGTATTAACAGGAATAGTATTTGCATATATTTTTCAAAAAGGATTAATTGATGACATCAATACATATACTAATAAATCTGGGTTAGAAACTATTATAAATACTATTTTTTTTGGAACAGACATAAGAACTAATAGTGAATCAATTAATAATTTACTAATGAAAGATGGTGTAGCAGGTATGTTGTGGATTGTATTACTTGTAATTACATCAATGGCGTTTGGAGGTGTAATGCATGCAGGCGGTTTTCTCAATAGAATTACTAGCCTACTTATTCCTAAAAAACCCACACATGCACAATTAGTGAGTTCCACAACTGGCTCTTGTTTGTTTTTTAACATTACAACTTGTGATCAATATATGGCCATAGTTATACCAGGCAGGATGTTTAAGGAAGTTTATAAAGACAATATGTTAGATGCTACTAATCTAAGTAGAACAATTGAAGATAGTGGGACTGTTACTTCTGTATTAGTTCCTTGGAATTCATGTGCAGCATATCACTCTGAAATGCTAGCTGTAAATACAATGGCGTATCTACCTTTTTGTTTTTTCAATATCATATCACCATTTATGACATTAATATTTGCATACATTAATATTAAAATTAGAAAATTAAATGATACTAAAAAATAAAAAATTTCATTATACGGCGAGATATAATAAAAATTCTAAAATTCAATTTAAGGATAAAAGAGAAAAGTATAATTCTAATTATTTGCTACTCATAATATTAATAATACTATTTTTACTAACATATTATATTATTAACTATCAAATTTGAAAAATAATATCAACATATTGCCTGATAAAGTAATTAATCAAATTGCTGCCGGAGAAGTTATACAACGTCCATCATCAATTGTTAAAGAATTATTAGAAAATTCAATTGATGCTGGAGCTGATAGTATTCAACTGAAAATTAAAAAATCTGGAAAAGAGCTTGTTCAAATTATTGACAATGGTAAAGGTATGCATGAAAATGATGCTAAAATTTGCTTTCAAAAACACACTACATCTAAAATTCAAACTACCGAAGATATTATGAACATAACTACAATGGGATTTAGAGGGGAGGCATTAGCATCAATAGCATCAATAGCATCAGTAGAAATGAAAACCAAATCTGAGGATGATGATGTCGGAACAGAAATTTACATTGATAACTCGGAAATTAAAAAAATTAAAAAAATAGCCACCAAAAATGGCACATCTATATCTGTAAAAAATTTATTTTTTAATATCCCCGCAAGAAAAAACTTCTTAAAATCAGATAAAATCGAAATGAAGCATATTTTAGAGGTTTTCATTCAGATTGCTATATCAAATAATAATATCACATTTAAATTAACAAACAATGAAAAAGTTGTTTTCAATATAGAAAAAACCAATTTTAAACAACGTATTATTCAAGTATTCGGACAACGATATAATAAAAAATTATTTCCCATAAAAGAAAAAACTAGTATTGTAGAAGTTTCTGGATTTTTAGGCAATCCTATAGATTCAAAAAAAACAAGAGGTGAGCAATTCCTATATGTGAATAATCGTTATATAAAATCAGGTTATCTAAATCATGCTATAAAACATGCAATGGAAGGACTAATTACAAATGATCAACATCCATCCTATTTTATTTTTCTTAATATTTCTCCATCTTTAATTGACATCAATATTCATCCAAATAAAACGGAAGTTAAATTTGAAGATGAAAAAGCTATATATCAAATATTAAAAGCAACATGTAAAAGATCCATTGGTATGTATAATATAATTCCTAGTCTCGATTTTAGTACTGAACAAAGTTTTGAAATACCTGTACATATTCAACAAAGCACTCCTAAAGAACCCAAAATAAAAATAAATAAAAACTTTAATCCATTTCAGGAAAAAGAATATAAAGACAATTTGAGGCATAAGGAAAATACAAATAATTTTGACACATTATTTGAAGAAAACACTCTATCTATTGTCAAAGAAGTTATAAATATTGATAAGTTATATGCCATGTGCACTATCATTACAAACAATCAGGTAAATGTGAGTTTAATTGATAAAAAAAGAGCTATGCAACGGATCAATTATGAAAAAAATAGCACTAAGATAAAGAATCGGAAAATAACAAGTCAAAGAATTATAAAACCATATACAATAGATTTAACAGTCTTAGATTTAGATTTAGTAGATGAATATAAACAACAAATAGTATCATTAGGATATAGCATTGAAAAAATGACGAATAAAAAACTAATTATAAATGCAATTCCATCAGGATTAAAAATAGGTGATCTAAAAGAATTTTTTGAGCTATTTATAGAAGAAATTAAAAAAAATAACACTAATATAAAAGACCGACTAATCAGTGAAACAGCAAAACAAATTACATATAATCAAACTACACACATTAATATGAATAGTATTTCTAACGAACATAGCTTAAAATCCATGATTAAAGAATTATTAAACTGCACTAATCCTTTTATAAGTATTGATGGCAATCCATGTATGATTAATATTGAACCAGTAAATATTTTTAATGCATATAAACATGTTTAGACCACAGAGATTTAACATATTGCCACCTATAGTAAAAAACTTACTTATAATTAACACCCTCTTTTTTTTTGCTACTATTACTTTAACGAATCAAGGTTTAGACTTACGAAATTATTTAGGACTACACCATTGGCAATCCAATGATTTTCAAACATGGCAAATAATTACTCATATGTTTATGCATGGTAATTTTACTCATCTTTTTTTTAATATGTTTGCCATATGGATGTTTGGTACACAATTAGAAAACTTGTGGGGTTCTAAAAGATTTCTAAATTATTATATTCTTACTGGTTTAGGTGCAGCCTTTTTACACTTTGTGATTTTTCACTTTTATGAATTACCCCAAATACCACAGATATATCAAAATATGGTAATAGCCAAACATGTTGTATTAGGAGCCTCAGGATGTCTTTTTGGGTTGCTTATTGCATTTGGAATGCTATTTCCAAATACTATGTTATTTTTTCTATTTATACCTTTTCCAATAAAAGCTAAATACTTTGTTATTATATATGGTTTAGCAGAATTATATTATGGTGTGGCAAATAACCCTCACGATAACATAGCACACTTTGCACACTTAGGAGGTATGCTTTTTGGCTTTCTAATTATTAAATACTGGAAATGGAATAATAAATATTAATCATGAAGTGGATTAACAAGCTCGAAGAAAATAGTTGTTTTACGAATATTATTGTATTAAATATTGTTGTATTTATTTTAGTTAGCATTTGTAATGTTTATTTTTTTCTAAGTCAAAATAATACTGATATTCTATTATACTTAGGAGTTTCTTCTAATACAGATATATTATTCAAAAGACCTTGGACTATCATCACATATATGTTTGTTCATATTGACATACTACATATAATTCTAAACCTTATGGTCTTTTATTTTTGTGGAAAAATTCTTACTAATTATTTATCTCAAAAACAATTATTAGCTATTTATTTAACAGGAGGGATAATCGGAGCCACTACATATATAATAGCTTTTAATATATTTCCCGTCTTTTTAGATTTGAAATTAAATTCAATAGCAATTGGAGCATCTGCATCTGTACTATCCATATTATTTGCATCAGCTACAATTGCACCCAATACACATGTATATCACAGTAGCATTAAGTTGAAATATGTAGCAATTTTGTACATGATTATAGACATAATGAGTATCCCTGAACAAAATGCTGGAGGACATATTGCACATTTAGGAGGTGCTTTATATGGATATATATATATATATATGTTGAATTTTAATATTAATCTTGGCTATATAACAGAACAATTTATCTCAATATTCTCTAATCAAAATACTAGCTATCAAAAAAGATATGAAAGTGATTACGAATACAATGCTAGAAAAAAGAAAGAGGAGAAAAAAATAAATTTAATACTTGAAAAAATAACTAAATCAGGATACGATAGTTTATCTGAAGATGAAAAGGAAATACTATTTAAACAAAATTGATTAAGGTGATGTTTTTTTTATTTTTTTTAAACAAAGTTCATTCATACTATTAATTGACATACCACTTATTTTTTTCGAAACCAATCTAAAAACAAAATCATAATACAAAGGAATAAATGGTGCCTCATCAATTAAAATTAATTCCATTTTAGAAAATAATTCATATCTATTACTTTGATTTAATTCAATAAAGGACAAGTCATATAAACTATCATATTTTTCATTAGAAAAATGAGTATAATTAGGTCCAAATGGACTTTTGTTTTTTGAATAAAATAAAGCAAGGAAATTTTCAGGATCGGGATAATCTGCAATCCAAGAAGCTCTGAAAAAACTTGATTTTCCAGAAGAAAACATGTTCCTATGAATTGCAGGTGCAGATATTTCGATAACTATATTGATTCCAAATTTAGAAGCACTATGTTGAAGAAATTCACAAATATCTAAATATTCTTGTGTAGTATGAAGTATAATTTTTTCGTTTTTGTAATTACTTTGTTTTAAATACTGATATACCGAGTCTGGGCTGTAAAAATAACCATTTATTTTATAATCTTTTAACAAGATACTAGGAACAAAAC